>Ga0247810_10000214_pt1 | contig 87713 bp, 82 predicted proteins | sample UWRJL119311C1_FD_179918 | JGI IMG/M metagenome (GOLD analysis project Ga0247810, IMG submission 179918) | Plant litter microbial communities from Arlington Agricultural Research Station in Wisconsin, United States - UWRJ-L119-311C-1 | ecosystem: Environmental > Terrestrial > Plant litter >...
AGAACTGATCCTCTTCTAGGAGCTTTCTTCTAGGAGCGGATTCCTTCTTGACGCTTTCTCTTCTCGAAACCACGTGCTTCTGAATCCAGGTCGTGACACGAAAGCAGCCTAGTTATTATAATCTTTAGATCAATAATCTACTCGTTTTCTACAAAATTGTAAGTCTCGCTTATTCCGGTCAATTGCTTAAGCAATTCAGAATATCGATTATTATCTAAACAGAATATAAATTCAGTAATTTGACCAATGCAACAATATTTTGTTATAGCTATAATAACAGATATTTGAATTAACTGAAGCTATCTATTTAATAGATAGTAATTTTTAAATTTACTGTAGCTTTAAATTCTATCAAGAAATATAATATTCAATAAATTATATATAAAATCTGCTTAGCAAGAAAACATTGATATTAAATAATCTATAAATATAGTTGCTATAATCTCAAAACAGTTTAACTGCTATAAAGAATTCTGTAATTACAATTAGCTTGTAATTTTAAAAAATTATAAATAAATAATAAACAACAAAACAATTACAAAATCCAATAATACAGCCGCTATTTAAAGCTTTATATTCAACATAATTAAATAATACAGTCTGATATATTGGTAGCAGAGGCATAATATTGCTTATTTGATGGAAGTTTATAGTAAACTGTCTTTTTAGTCAAAAGCTATCTATTATAATTATAGATAAACTCACCTGCAGATTACAAATCAGAAAACCAGTCTTATAGACTCTAATTTTAATAAGATATTCATCTTTCTGTAAGAAAAATATAAAGTAAACGGCGCTATATTCTGAATTCTAAAGAGTTTTTATATCTATATTATAAACAAATCGAATATCTATAATACCAGTACAATATTCTAATTGAATATATATCTTAATTGCTATAAAACTATTGTTTTTCAGTCTGATATAAAGAGTTAAAACTGAGATAAATAGCTTGCTTTGTAAATTGTGCAAAGTAATAATATTATTATTAAGTATAGATAAAATGAATAATAGATATAAAGGTTTTTATATAATTTTATTAAAGATAATATTATATTTTCTAAAGTTCGGCCGAATACTTATAACTCGAAGAGCCTATTTTAATATCAGTAAATTGAAACAAAGTCAGAATTAGATCTATTTTTATATCAAGGCCGACAGAGACATTTATAAGGTTGTCTAGTCTCTATTTACTTATTGCAATTCTATTTAAATTATAAAGAATTAAATAGAAATATATATTAAGTACAATTATTTCGATGCTTAATAAACTAGCAACTATCTATAAAAACTAGAATAAAGATAGAAAAATCTAATAATCAATTTTTTCTTTAATATAGTCTATATTGACAGATAGTCTACTATAAAACAAAAAAGTAAGTCTTGAGATCAGTTGCCTGTTCGAAATATATATATATAATAGTATTATATTACTAAGCCGACATTCTGTATTATTTTAGTATACAGATCTCCGGGTCAATATACGGCAATTCTGTCGATTATCTTTTAAAGCCAAATAAGTTATTATAAGACAGGATTGCTGAATTAATATATTTATATCAATATTATCGCTAGAAACTTATTCAGATTCTTTAATAATTCGGACTAAATTGACCAGATTAACTTTCAGTTTTCAAATTCTTTTACAATTTTGTAAATTCTTCTGATATAGGCCAAGACTTAAGTTAAACTGAATTTTAAAAAACCAATTTTTCTAGAAATATATAAAAGAGCAGATTGATTATGCAAATTCAGCTTTATTATAAACTCGGAATTTAGACTTTTAATATTTCGATAGCAGATAATATAAATCTTGTTTCAAAACTTACAACAGATTTATAATATCTATAAAAGAGAGATTGTATATAATATAGTAAATAATTTCAGACAGCAGTATTAGCAGTTTAAAATTAGCAAATATTGAAGTATCTTTATTTAAATTTGTCGAGGAATTTTTATTAGCATTAACTAGCAGGAGATTCCCTTGAGTTATATCTTGTAGATTTGTTGGTATATTTAGGCCTGTATTCAGTAGAAAATATTGCTGCTGCCGCTGCCGCCTTTGAGATTTGATAGGCTGTTGTTCAAATATACAATAAACTGATGTAAGATCGTTATGCTGTAAGCAAAAGTCAGATGGTAATAGTTTGGAGAGATTTGAATTTTTTAATGCTTAAAATATATTAATATATATATCAACAAATGATAAAAGTAATATACCTTGCGGCTGTAAAGTAGAAAAAAAGGAACTTGCTAAAATAGTAATATTGACCTTTTGAGCTATAGCAGAGTCTGATTGAAAGTGCGCCTGCTTTTGGCTGTATTGTAGATCCGAAATATCTTATAAATAATAATTATATCTTCAGCTTAGTATATAGATATCTGCATTATAATAACAGCTTTCGAAGATCTTATATATATAGTTGATATAATTGGCAAAAAAGTCTTTAGAAGTAATGTCTTTAAGAATATTTCAGTATACAGTATAAAATAGATAGCAGAAGGCTTTTTTATCATCCAAAATACTTCGAGTAAAGAATCGACTATATATTGGCATATCTGAAAAAAGAAAAGATATTGCATTTTTATTATTATAGTTTAAGCTGCTGAGAATTAATTGACTCTCAGCCCAATATACTACATTGCAGCCACTGTTAGTTTTTCATTCTAAAGCTTCTATTTGTATATAATTTACAAGCGCAAATGCTTTTATACCATTCGGAATACTCGCTATCTAGAGATGCTAGAATTGCACTATACACCGAGCAAAAATCATCCATAACTTCGGCAAATCCTCGATCATTTGCAAATCTTGCTGGTATGATACCAGAGTGTAAGAAAGTGTTGCTTGTTTTTGGTAGAGGGAAAGTGTGATGGTTCACTAGCATAAATGAGAGGTCCAATAGGGAGCCTCATGGTACACAAAATAACCGGCAGTCCAAATGGCCTATGCGCCAATGTCAGCCGTAACAGGCCCCTTTTATTTTAGTATATAAAAACTAAGAATCTACTTATATTAAATATACTCTAAAATAAAATAAAATTGTTTATTATCTTGCCTTTAGTGTTAATATAATCTTATAGTGGCTACTATGTTTTTAAGTTTTTCACTGAATAGGATCTCTAATTGCTTTTTGTACACTTCTTAGTCAGCGACTTTCCTCTCAACAACCTTAGCAGAACCTTGACACCAATACTCAGAAAGGATTTCCTCAGCCTTTGAAGATAGAAGAGGAAATTTAGGGCAGATATAATGTTCTACAAGAGAAAGCATAGCATTTGTAGATATGAGACAATGCCAAAACTATACTCTATCGGACACCTAGCTTTTATACATGCTACTTGCTAGCATAGGCTTTTAAATTCAAGGCTATAATTATTTTCATAAATTCCCGGCGAGCATTGTCGAATTCATAGAAGTTATTGTCCATTATCTTATCGATTTTATGTTCCATAAGCTAATAAGATATAGCAAGCATCTTTAGAAGTAAAACATAGATCTACTCAAGATCTATTATATAAGTGATATTCTAATATTCATCAATAAAGATATTGCTTTTATAAAGATCAGTAAACTAGAGATAGTAGAGTCTATTATAATATTTCTACTTAATAAAAAGATGTAATAATATCCAAAGTAATATCCCGACCGCCATTTAACTTTGATAGTCTTTGATATTATAAACTGTAGATAAATTGTTTAGAAAGCTATTTCATGAAGTGAAAGCATATTTGCAACAAATAGCTTAGTATAGATACACATTTCATTTTTTTATATTATTCTCAAAACTCCGTCATTTTCTGATATATTAACAGAGCAAGGCAAAGGCCGGTTGGTTAATATTATTATTTCGTTAGTATAGAACTGAAATGAGCCGATTTGAGGCTGAGGAATTTTAGGTAAAGAAAGCATCAAGCGAGCCATGTCTCGGAAAAGGTTCTCCCTGTGGACCGGGTCATTCCGGTGCGTGCTTCTCTCAAGTAGTAGAGAGCGTCTGATCTGTGCTAGGACCGATATACTCAAGTATTATATATGCAGTAGAAAATTGTTGACTTATTGGGTGAGCGGTATAGGACGAGAGGATATGGCATCGAAGAAGAATGCAGAGATGGCGTTGGAACATGCGCCAAAGGCTGTGTAAAATGGTTTTTGTTATTTGTAGACAAACTATAGCCAACAGCACGGTAAGCATAGGAATTATTGAAGCGTAAGTATAGTAGCTCACATGGCGGTGGTCAGAAAAGCCGAAACCATACAAGTGTGGAATGCGAATGTTAGGGCAATGATCCGTGCATATATTCCTACCTCAGAGCTTAATTTTCGTCTACTGTACGAGGGTAATTGGCTTCAGCAAGCTTGTGTGGCATAAGACAACGAAAGATAAGCTTACTGTGAAAGCAGGTCGATTATATCTTGATGGATATAGAGATATTGAAGCTGCCACGAATCCACCGGTCCTTGATATTAACAATACAAATATCTCGATCGCTGAGCCTCAAGTGGTACTTAACAAGAGCTTTGATGATTTGTCTCTGGTCCCAAAGCGACTGATATAGCTGCGTCGCTGCCTGAATATATGCTGCTTGACTAATGACCTTTTGTATCTTTCTCAAGGGTCGACTCGTACATGATAAGTTTCTAGTGATCTAGCTTGATCGTAGTAGGCATGGTCCGAGTCAGCCCTTACTGCCACTTCGCAGCGTGCTTAGAATTACAACATCTAGCATGCGATATTTTGGCAGATGCGAGATAGGTTCGAAAATGTGAAATGGTTTGATGTTGGCTTGAATGCGAATTAAACTAGGCACAGAGGCATCAACCTTATTACTACTAATATGTGGCGCACCAGGTACGACGTTCCGCCCCTGTTGCTTTCGGCGTTTATGCCTAAGGCTTACAGATTAATTTATGATCTTTTACATGACGGAAGACATTATCAATCTCGATCAAAAATACAATTTTACCAAGCTTAAAGAGCCAGTATCATGAGTACTCCGGCCGTGTAAGAGGCTCAGCTTCGTTCCAATATTATCTTAGGCGACTATTCCGCCCACTAATTTCCATTCTGTCTTTAGACCTGAGCTGTGGCTGCTTTGATCTGAATACTGACCTCGGGGTACGCTAGTGAGTTTGGCTCGCTTAAATGCCCCTAGATATAAACTTTACAACCATCCCTCTCCTTAGATGCTACCCAAATCTAGCTGTATTGGATGATCAACAGCCCCATTGGAAAACACGTGCTGAGATCAAAGATAGTATATGTGAAGAGGATGCGGGCATGTGCAATTATGCGATCGATGAAGATAGCCTGGCTTTGTGGCAGAAGATGAGAGCGATACAGATAGCCGAGAGACGGGACGAGATTTTATGGCAGAGACAACATGGACTTGGGCCAGGGGCAACTACTCCCACGAAGACTGAAATCTCTGGCTCGAAAAATAGAATGCAGAGTAGAAAGTCATGACGCTTCTGGTTGAAAGGTTTCTTTTGAAGAAGAGACTTTCAATCTTTCTTCTCGATGATCGAAACAGTACCAATTGAACAGCAAAACAACAGAGAATAGATTGGGGTTCTTCTAATATCGAGGGTCTGGGGGCGGGGGGCAAACACGTATGTCTTTTGAGATAGACAAAGATGAGCAACGTTTCATGGGAAGTCTATGTACAAGTGAGGTTAAGGTCTGATCGGATCGAGCTTTGTAAGAGCATTATTTTTTGCAATTTTACTATTGCTTATTTAATTAAAAATTGTCTTGCTAGATAATGGTAGAAATCAATTTTCCGAGGCTTGGCGGCAACAAGCTAATAAGTGTAAATGCCTTGAGAAACTTACTAAACCTAATATATGTAAGTGAGTAATCAAACCGACTGGATTATTACATAGTGCATATCTTATTATGGGCCGAACGTTTTACGCCGATATATGGAGCCACTCATGATTTACAGATTAAACCCTTTAACAGACACTCGAGTCAAAATCTGCCTAGATTGCAGTCTTACACCGTCCAGACAGAAGCACAAGTCAAGATGATCCAGCAGCCACTAAGCATTAGAAGCAGAATCTTGTTGATTAAAGTAAGAGTTGATTTGAAACTTGATATTGTTTAGTATATTACAGTTCAAAACAAGGAAGCATCGAAATTGTCATATCCCGTTTGTATTATTTTGACCTAGATAGAAATTGAGAGCATCATGTGCATCGCCATTTTGTAAAAACAGTAAGCTTTAGGCACAATGCCTCTAGCGTTGCCTTGCATACCAATTTCATTCCCTCCTTATGGCACGTTGTTTTCGCCGAGTACGGCTGGATTATTGATGTGCTTTAAGAAAGGTAGAAGGGACTCGTGAAGCTGGGATCAAGACGTTTAGAATATAACCACAACATCAATGATTTCTGGTATAATTAGGATACTCGTTGATTAGAGAAGGCTGGTTTTCTCTGATTAACACTTCTTTTCTAGCATAAAGCGTGCTGCTCAGTCTCGCTTACCCACTCTGAGGAGTAAACCGGACGTTTCTTGGCACTTTCATACAGACTAGCCAGAGCTGGCATTATTCCTCCTGAAGCTTAACAACGATCTTTTTTCCCTTTGCCTTTCCTTCATTTAGGAGTTTCAATCCGTCCAAAACGCCATCAAACCCTTCAGCCGCACATATAAACTCTAAGGGTACTAGCCCACCACTCTCAAGCAGCTTCCCAATCTTTGGTAGGAAATTGGTTACTCCTGTACGGAGTTCGTCCACAATTGCAGTTCCTTGACGTCCCAGTTGTCCCAAATGGACTTCATATGTGTTGATGCCCGATAAAACTTCTAAAGGTGTCCTAATGAAACGATCAGCATTTATCTATCCTAAAAAAGAGTTGGATAGTGGCACCAATCATTGGTTGTTGCGAAGTACTTATCTCCTGACTTGGCTACTTCGCGCAGGGATTCCACACCAACCTCAAAAGACTGAGCACTAGCATCAAAAACCTTTGAGAAGTATCCTCCAGTGATAGACTTGATACTTTCCAGTTGCTCTGATCTTGAAGTTCTGTAGTTGAATGTCGCATCGGCTCCACATTTCTTTACAAGCTATACAACCATCAATTTATTGAATCAAAATCCAATCGAACATGGGCCTACTCACAGCCTCATTACTTGCCGAACACGAAGCCAAGACTTTGAGCCCGTTCAGTTTGATGATCTTTAAGCGTTAGACTTAAGCTTCAAGAAGAGATATATACCTACCTGAATTGCACATTGTCCGACAATTCCAGCCCCTCCAAGAACCACTACCCATTCCTTTGAGTCGATACTATGCACACTTTTCTCTGGTAGCTTAAGATGAAGTCCAGAAACAAGTGCTAGAGATGCTGTCTGCTACCCTTCAGTACTTGCTTGACCTGGGGGCTCTTCTGAGCAAACATTACCAGATACCCAATGCTAACAGTTGCAGCTTGTTCAGCCGATATATTGCTTGGTCTCCGGCAAGCGAAATCCTCCTCCATAAGGAACTATCAAACATTAGTCGTCAAATAATTACTCTATGCTTTTCAGGTGGAAAACTTTGGATACGAACATATTCCTGAAATGCCATATAGCCGGGAAACCCGACTCGCACGCATCCAAACACAGCATCCCCAGCTTTAAACATCGTAACATCTTTGCCAACATCGACAACAACGCCAGAAGCATCACAGCCAAGGACAATGGGCCATCCCTCAACAAGCAATCCACCTTGCATAAAGTTCTCCCTAGATGGTCCACAGGTTAGTATTGGTATCGAAACAAATAAGTAAGACATACATTGGATTCATTCCGGCAACAAGTGACTTGACAAGAATTTCTTTCGGGCCGGGCTGAGGTTTGACAAGTGTATCGACAACCTCAAATGGCGCACCGGCATGGGGTACTATAACACCTTTCATGATGTCTATGTGAAAGGTTTGATTGAATTGTGTTTTCTGTTCGCGTGAATATCTCTTGCGCTCACGTTAAATTATTCAGTACGGGCGTGAGAAGACAAAAGACTATCTTGTCCCGATAATGAAGTACTTATACATTTTCTAACGTTCCTAGCCGTGTAAACTCGCTTGAGGTATGCTATACTAGATTTGCTCTATGTATAAGTATTGGTAAGTGCATTCGGTGGTGTAGCACTCGCAAAAGTTCCACGTAATAGGTTAGCGTGATAGATTATCAATCTTCCAAACTATCGACTGCAATAGCTAAGGGTTAATCTTCTTTGGGTAAAACATAAACAATAATGCATGGTTTAGCTTGTCTTGTGGGTGTTCAAGAGCAGAATAACTCATATGCCGGTGATATCACTGGATATTGTCAATTAACAAGGCAGATACTTGTTATACTTGTTAAGGGCAGAACAACCAAGGTTTTAAACTTGGCCACTTATGTAGACTAGCTAGGATTCCATTTCTTCGTCTTTTCTATTCGTGGATTATTTGCCATTTGTAGAAGCAGTATGAGGCAATTACTAAGTATCGGCGAAGACTTACATTAAGCCTGGAGTAATGCATCCAGTGATTATTTCTTATAAATCTAACCAAACTCTCCCAAAACTCAGATTAACAAACAAATAAATTGACATCCTGCACCTCTACTGAAATTTTCTTCAAATGATCATGTCACCACTACGCTATGAATCAGATGGAACAGATACCTCATCCTTGGGGCAGCCTCTCAAATTTGAGTTCTCCGGCAAGATTGCCCAAAACCGCTTCTTGAAGGCTGCAATGACTGAGCGAATGTCATCTTGGGACCCTAGAGATTTCGAGAAACGAGGAATTCCTTCCAAGGAGTTGATTAACGTCTATAAGCGTTGGGGCGAGGGCGGGTTCGGTCAAAGTATGATATCCTGTTTATGTAAACTCCGTACTAATTTAGTTGGCTAGTTCTGACTGGAAATATAATGATCGAGTATGATCATCTCGAAGCCATGGGGAACATGATCATCACTTCCAAAAATGAATTCTCTGGGGCAAGGTTCGATGCCTTCCAAAAGCTTGCCATGGCTGCAAAAGCCCACGGTTCGCTAATCGTTGCTCAACTTTGTCATACTGGCCGTCAGGTTGATATTCGCATACAGAAGAACCCAATTTCAGCTTCTGACGTACAACTCATAGGAAATGCCATGCGTATGGAATTTGCAAAACCTCATACAGCATCTACCCAAGAAATGGCACATATTAAACATAGTTTCGCACATGCAGCCGAGTTTCTGGATAAAGCTGGCTATGATGGTGTCGAATTGCATGCTGCGCATGGCTATTTGCTTGGCCAGTTTCTTGCTCTTTCTACAAATAAGAGAACGGACGAATACGGTGGAACTCTACAAAATCGGCTACGCTTTATTGTTGAAATTGCTGACGAGTGCCGCAAACGCGTGAGTAAGGACTTTATTATCGGTATCAAAATTAACTCTGTTGAGTTTGAAGAAGGCGGGTTTTCTCCTGAAGAAGCCCAGACGCTGGTTGAGCATCTTGAAATCGCTCAATTTGATTATGTAGAGTTGAGTGGTGGTACATACGAGAAGAGCGCCTTCAAGCATCAACGTGAAAGTACTAAAAAGCGAGAGGCATTCTTTTTAGAGTTTGCTGAAGATATAGTGAAGAATCTCAAGAAGACGAGAACATACGTCACAGGTGGTTTTCGGACTGTGGGCGCTATGGTCCATGCTCTCAATATAGTTGACGGGATCGGCCTTGGACGCCCCGTCTGCCAGGAATTCGATCTTCCAAAGAAAATGTGAGTATAACAAAGGATTTCTCTTCCAGTTATTGTACTGACAACAGGGTCACAGACTAGAGCAGTCCGTACTTGGAGCCATCAAAGGTTTATTAAATGAGGATGACTTCGGACTTACAAACCTTGCCGCAGGGACGCAAATGCAGCAAGTAGGGAATGATCTGCAGCCTATAGATCTAAGCAATCAAAATGATGTTAAACTCTTTGGGGAGGAATTAGGGAACTTCTTCCAGAAAATGGCGAGCGATACCGAAATGAAAGAATATGGATATGTCAAGCTCACACAATTGGCCAAGCCATATGCCACATTTACAACATAAAGACATGGCAAGACTAAAACCTTTCTAGGGGATATTGAAGATAATTTGAATGACTAGATTTGTCAAAGTTTTCATTGTGCACGGGGGTTTGGCTTGCGCTACTTGGGCAACTGTAGCCGTCCGTCATAAATACTGGTCAATGATGTCAATGAGCTGTGACTTGTTAACAATGATGAGTGCAGGAGTTGGCTAAGCTCATTGGTAAGTAATTTTGATTAATTGAATCTGAGTTCTTGTATAATGTGTATTGAGGCCAAATATCAGGAATCATGTGCGCGATCCCCTTTTCAGGGAACATGTGCGAGCAGCCAAATTAGTAAGCACTTTTCACCAATTTCTAATACTGTGCATGCACATCTGGGTTCACTTGGCATAATTTTACATGAGTACTGGAGACATGTCCATTTTTCAACATCTTGAAGCATGATCAAGACTGTCATCTTGAGCAGTTATGCTTGCAGTGTGGTTTTATGCCATGCTTTGTGATGATTATTGCAAGCTACTCCATAAATGCAATAAATTTATCCAAATCCAATATATTGAAAGTACGCAAATGCAAAGCCTGAACAACTAATATACATGATTCCAAATTTCTTACTATTTACCCATTCGGCTATCTTCTGTTCCAACGCCCCCAAACCCGATTACTAGTCGTCTTTAAATCCGATACTAATAGTTCTTTCTCATCTTGTTCTATAGAGCTCGCGAGGATACTTTCCAATCTGATCGAGTTTCTCCCCCTTAATAGCAACTTGTTGATAATAGCTCCCGGAAGGATCTCTGGCAGGGCGGTATCTTTCGAGTGGCGGCATATGACTGCTCTGGAAATGACTGCTATGAGTATCGGCAATCGGACCGGAGGTAACATGGCTTTTCTGATCTCTCCTTTCTCTTCCAGGAAGAATGTCACCTCGACGATCATGATAAACCCGCTATTGCTAAATATTAACATATGCACGAATATTGTAGAACTATACTTTACATACTCGCTGCCATTCGTCGTTTGGTTCTGCTTCATACACTTTTGCGTTCGGTCCTCGAAGAAAAGACACAGGTACTGTCTGCTGAATTACGCGGCCTCTAGGACCCGCGTACTGAACCGCATACTTGGGATCGTACGCAAAGTACGCTGCTGCTTCACCTCTTCGATTAAAGTCTCCTGGGTTGGCGTTTTCGATATACTTTCTGTCGCCGGTTGCAATATAATCATTGGCTCTTTTGGGATCGGTGCCACGATAGATATTCTGGGTCCTGTTTTGTCTGAAATAACTCAAATCAGTCATTGTATACACATGACAGGATAATAGATTCTCGCTACCAATTAAACTACTGGTAACTCTGCTAGATAGAAGGAATTGGGAATCGGTAACAGATTGACTTACTGTTGATGATAGGCTTGCTCGTTTCTTGCTTTCCAATCGGATTCAGCAGCACTCTCACTCCGATAACTACGAGATGACATATTATTATAAAACTTTTATGCGAAATAATAAAGCAGAACAAACAAGATGTAAGTAGATAGAGAGTGGGACAGAGATAGAAATGCAAAATGAAGAGTGAGGAAATAGTTGAAAGTGTGAAAGATCTGATTATGAGAAGTAATTGTGAATAAAATAGGGACTTATATATAATTCAAATTCTTAGATATGCTCGCCGTCCAACAATGCCAAGAAAGTTCTTCTTGTTGGACTTCTATCTTCTACAACTAGATAAGGCTTAGTCGAGGTATTACCGCTTGCAGGGTTCTCATTATCAAACACCAACATATGCTCAAGGCATAAGAGCTTGAGTGTTGAGTGCTTTTATTAAGTATAAAACTATCAGCGGTTAGAAATCAATTGGGTAGGACATACTCATTAGTAAAACATGGCCTTGTGTGACTCTGGCGGTTAATTTCGGGTGTACAGCTGTGCCGCCGACCCGACTTTGTGCTAGCCGCCCCTGAAGCCCGCTGGATTCCCGAGCGGCTCGGGTGATAAAACAGGCACTTAAAATGCTGTTCTTAAAATAAGTTTACAACAACAGCAGGCATCGTTGCCTGCCCCACTTATATGGAACAAAGAGATATAAATCCCCAGTTCACATCCTGCATATCTTCTCCAAACCACACCTCAACTCATATTTCCACATATCTTCACAATGTCTGTAACGAAGCTCGATTTCGAGATGACGCCCGAGCTTCAAGAGATTCTTGATCGAGAACCCGGCATGGTGCTTCACCCTACCATGAAATCCGATACCAAAGTGGTGGAGTGGGAGGCAATCTACGACTCGAGCATGAAGTTCCCGGAGATCAACGACAAGGAAGGTATTCTAAAATGGTTGGGAATCAACGAAGCCGCATCGAAAGCCACGCTAGAGAAATATCAGGAAGAAATCGCCAATGACCCAAAAAGACAGGATAACGAAGAAGGACGAGCCTTGGTGAATAATCTATGCAGCGCATTCTTGCATACTATCGGTGGGGAATGGGATGGTGATGAATCTGAAGGCTTCGGTATGAAAGCATCAAAGTTAACCTGCATAAAATAAAGTTGTTCACTGACACGTGCTGAATTGATAGAGGGATATGTCAATTCGGCTTTTCAAATTGGATTGCGGCCAGAATTTGCTTTGCTATGTGGAATACATCCAGACAACAAGTATATTTCGGATGGTGAGAAGGAAAGATGGTATATCCAGACACCGGCGCAACATGTTGAGGATTTAGTGAGGATGTACGCTTCTATGCTGGGGCAGATGTGGGAAGCTAGAGCAAAGGATAAATCGTTTGAAGGTGATCTAAAGAAGGGCACAGATCTGGAAAAAGTTGATACATAAGAAACGAGGCCAGAAAGCAAATATAGACTCTCGCTGTTTTAAATATCCTTTGCCACTCAGTGCATACTCCTTCCCTTCAACCATTTAGCTTCTCGTGAATCAGGCTTCAGGGCACCATATTCAATGTTCTCGATTACCATGACACAGAACGATGCCATGAAACCCCCAGCTTGCTCACAGCAGTAGTCGAAAGAGCGTAGAATCTCATGGGCAAGTTTTGTGGGATCATAGCAAAGGCCCAGTAGTGGCCCTTCATTGTCGTTGGCGGATAGATATGTTTCGTTAACCCTGTCGCTGACAATATCAAGTTGATCGCCGACAAACATGTCCAAACAACGCTGTAGGTATAATAATATAATTCTACCACAATCATAAGTGCAAGCAAGATAAGCTGCTGACAAACTAGTATACCGTAAAACAGTTGGAAACAAGGGGCCGTCTTCATCTATTATAACGGTAGAATCGATAGTAGATTCGATCTCGTAACATGCTTGCGGATCTTCAATTATCCATCCATGCCACCACTCGTCAAGCTCAGCTAGACTTAAAGCTACTCGGCCTGCAAGCTCTTCTGGTGTCACTTTTCTCTGTTCTTTGTTTATAGTTTTCATGTCTTCGAGGTGGCCGGGGATATCACACATGATATCTATTAAAGACTCAAAGGACGGCTTTGGTAGGATGTCATCCTCCCATGGAATCCTTTTCCAATCTGGGTGGCCTAGTATTGTTCTCTTTTGCTCTATGAGTGCTTTGGATACCTGCTATTATCAGGAAAGCGTCCTGCTCAAAGTGAACGACTTGCAACTCACAATGATAATTCGCTGTTCGAGAAACATGCTCTTCTCAGGATCGTATTTCTGTTTTGCAGGACCTCTAGCCTCCATCAACCGCTCAAGAGCCTCAGCATGTTTCATCCATCCCGTTTCCGTACTATATGTTGTCAACTATTTTGTATTAGTAATCAATTGTTAAGTATTGGTAGAAGAGAGTCGAGACACTTACTTCAAACATGCAAAATGAGGTTAGCGAAGCAAGAACACTAAAGTCCATAACGGATTCAGATCTAAGCAGGTTCTTTCTTAAATCTATCAGAGCTTGGCCGTAGAGCTGCAGGGAGTCTACGGTCATGCCGTGTAAGCCGTGTGCTGGGCCAAACCACTGGGACGCAAGCGCACTCAATGGCGCATGTGGAACCTTTGCGAAAGCACCGATCCATTTAACACGAGTTCGAGGCGCGATCAGTATCAAAGGAGGTCCATTCCTTGATCCAAGGGGGAGTTTATTACAATGACTTCTACCTTGGTGTAACTTGTCCATGAGAAAAGCTATGGTCATCTCTTCTTGAAAGCCAACCAGAGGAATCTCCGCCGGAGGCTCGGCTGCCAAGTGCGATAAATGACTGGAGTGGTAGAGTTGGCGGTGCTTGTACTGGATTCTATACTCGCGTTCTTGAGTTTGAGCAACAACTTGGGTATGCTTAATGCGTGCGTTCTCGTCAATGAACTTTAGGGCGGATTCATAGCCTTTACATTTCATACCTGCCCGGAAACATCGACGGCATGACGGGCGAGTCTCATCACATTTGACCCTTCGCGATTTGCAAACTATACAGCCTTTGCTACGAGCACCCATGTATACAGACCTTTAGTATTCGCGAAACATAAATCAACTTAGAACTGGAGAAGGATAATCTCGTGTAGCTACTATGCGAACTCCTTCGGTGTGCACATGTCAACATTCAACATACCATGAGCTGATTCTTCTGTACCTTTGCTGCAGTTTTGGATGGCAAGAGGAGTACTCGCGAAAGTTCCCTGAATTGGGCATAGTGTGATTTTATTTGTAATATATTGCATGCTAATCAAAGTTTTGGTGATTGGTTGATAAGGCTTAGCTCCTGTACCACAATTTGGCAAGGAACTCCATAGACTGACGAAGCACGCGTTTAAGCACTTCAAAGGTAGCCTTTCAATGCAGCTGTCTTATATAATATATGACATTTCCTAGATAATCTCAAAGATAACACCAATCAATTTATAGTTGAGCAAGTGTGCAACCTCATTGTACGGCAAATCTCAATGCAACACGAGAAAAGACTCTGTATGAAGGTAATTAGTAACTAAATTTGGGTATTAAATATTCTAAGCGCTAGTCGCAGCCCATCCCCTCGACGATTGTTCGCTATTTAACGGTTCCATGATAAACTCCAACTTGTCTTCAATTGTCACCCACCCAGTCCGTTTCCCCAACACCGCATGCCGTATACTATCCCTCCAGTCCACGAACCACCTTTCCTCGTCCTGAACAGCTACTCTTCTCTCGCTACCAGGCGTACCTCGTGCCACATCAGCGTACGGCCATATTGACTGTACCACTTCGTACTTATTCGTGCCTGCAAGGACCAATCAGCCAACGATTTCGTATGACAGTGAAATTGATGATCAGTCAGGCAAAAAAACGGGCAAGCCTTCGAAAACATTGGGGTTAAGTGCGTCTATGCCACCAACATACCTGTGAACACTTTCGTAACAGATGAGAAGAATTTGTTGACTTTATCGGGATTACGGATCACAACTTTCGAATGTGTGAGTGGAAAGGTAACCGTGACTCGCCCTGGATATCCAGTGCTAGACACGAGCGAAAGGAGACGTCCTTCCAAGTATGACGTATCCCAATTAGTTACGCATCGCTCAAGGACAAAACTAAGTGAATTATTAGCATTTACTATGATCATTAAAGACAACTAGGTAGCGCCGACAGGCAATGTCATCTTGACGGGATATTCTATAAACACAATCTCTCGAAGTCTGAACACAATCAAATATAAAATCTCCACCTCAACACACACCCTGTAAAACTTACTGCTTTATGGCACCATTATCTGAACAAAATCGTCTGGTCCACTCTTCTAATCCGCCTGTAACGGTAGGTACCGTCGTATGTTTGCAATCACCTCTAAATCCTGATTCGCCTGGCTGTAAGGTCCGAACATAATTCATACGTCTTTTTGTATCGTCGGGTATTATAAGATTCATACAGTTTACCCAGACACTAAAATCAATACCTCCAGCACTATCCCGCCCTTCAATTTTTATCTGAGGTTTTGGCGGGACAGTAGCGAGTGATTGAATGAGATTCAGTAGCTTCGCTGGGTAGATACTAAGCGTGGGATCTTGTGAAGTTAAGGTTATAGCATCTGAAGATCGGGTAAAGGATGGTGGTGAGTATAAGGAATAGTCGAGACGGGGTAGTCCAGGGTGTTCGGATGGAGGTTGTTGCGGCGGTATAGGCGTTGTTAGAGGGCTTGTTGGAGCTGAATATGGAGGAGGTGTATTTGGTCGATTGTCTTCCTGTGTAGAATCTTGTGGCCGAGGAGGAACAGCCGGCCCTGCTTCGGCTCCGGGACGATGCACTGGATAGCCTAATATAGAATTAGCATTGTGTAAAAGAGAATCCAAAAAAGAAAGACGAAAGCAAGCTAAACCACAGCTTCTATACTTACTGGGCTCTGATATACCCTTCTGCGGAACTGGAGGTTGTGCCATTGCGGGGTAGCTAAGGTAAAGGCGACAGACACTGGAACGATCTAGTAGCACGCGCTCAATTTCACTATTTTGCTGCAGTTGACAGAGACAAGAATGCTTAGTATCAAGTTCCCCTAATTATATACAGATACGAGCTTTTGTCAATTGAAGATGGATGTCGTCGGTCGAAAACCCCAACAGACGAGGCTGGGCGTCATGATTGTGGCGCAGCCTTGAGTATCTTCTGGTTGCCTAATCACTTTACTATTGTAGCAACCTCGGCAATATTATATACAATCACGATACAAAAATTCGAATTTGAAGCTGGATTCTTAAATAAGCTACTGGCTCTATTAGGCTGTATTAGAGATCCAATGAGGGATAAATGAGATATAAAGATCTGTTGGCCGAGGTAGGATGGTCGGTCCTGCTTCAGCTCCAAAGCGGTAACCTGCTATAACTTTAGCATTTTGTATCTGAAGGGCTAAAATGAATCTATAGCAATTTCTTTCGTGGCTTTTTTGCTTACTGGATCTTGATACTCGCTTTTTCTAGTATAAACAATAGAGTATACATGAGACTTTAATCCCCGCTAACGCTAAAACATTCATATTATCTTGTAGAATGGGCTCATTGGCCCACTGTATAAGCTTTGATTGCGTAGCGAGGATGATTGATTCAGCGCTACTGCGTAGTCGCCAGTCTGGTATTGAAAAGAGCCAAACTTCAAACTTTCTACGCCGGTTATTGTCCTCGATATTAAGTGATGATATCCAGATGTTTCATACTTACACAGGTTCAATAAGATTAAGAACATCTTCTGTGCTCTCTCCAAATTTCTAGTTTGTGCAAAATACCATATATTGCCAAAGGCTATATGGCGGCTCAAAAGACTGGAGTACGAGGTGTTTGGCACGGAACGAGGCTAGCCCATTAATTCTTTAAAATATGAGGCTTTGGATTCTAACAAGGGTAGTCACATCCACTGACTCATACCGTAGCAGTAGGATACATGATCTGTACATGTCAGGGCAGCATTTTCGAGGCGTGGATGGAATCATATGAAGAATCGGGGGTCCCATCATTCTTCACTTTTTCACTTGTATATATTTAAATCCAATGTGTGATCTCTTAGTAACCACAGAACATTCGGCGGTTAATACAATTTGATTCGCTGCCTCACGATAAGCCATTATTTCTAGTTGCTACTCTCGCCAGCACAACGGAGGCAGTATAGTTCTAGATATGACCGATGTTTTAGAGGCGCATAGCGATTTATTCCCATGCCCAAGCTCAGGGACTCTTATCCTCTCTCAATTAACAGGGCTGATATAGCTCCGAGCCATGAAGAATACTACAGAGGAGATGACATCCTATCAGTTAATTCAGCTGTTAATACTGTCCCAATTTCACTGTTTACTCTATATAGCGAGGAGGACTGATCTCTATTTTCTATTGAAAATGATGACACGAACAAACTGTAGCCAGAAATTCAATTTACACCTACGCATTGCTGATTTTGTAAACATACCAGCATTACTCTCGGTGATAATCTTGAGCATAGGTTTGAGAGACGTGGTCTTTCCATATCAGATAAACCCATCTAATTGTGGATATTGAGACTCTTGTTAAATACCTCCACCTTGTTATATTTGTCTACTTTGAGTGTTTGCACTGCAGATCCCAAAGGAATAGTGCTAAAGCAGCACAGCAACATATGATGGGTACAGGGCATTCCAAAATCGACATACTCAGTGAGGATTCAGAGTTCAAGGACTTCTATAATTCTCACTCTACCACTAATGACAGCGATGGTGAGACATCGGAATAAGTATGTAGACCGCGCCTCAATCAACACCGGACAATTTACAAAGAAGCTCGGCGCGACTCTTCGACAAGTCTATCTACAGCCCTCGATAAGTATCAGTACCAGTCAAATTCAGCTCTCAACCAACCCGCGCTTTATGGCTCAAAGAATATTGTAAAACATCAAGCTACATTTCACAACCAACTGGCCATTCTACGGGCTGGAGAATGACGATGTCTCACGCACTTACCTGCGTTACAGGAGCGAGCGATTGTTTCCAGGAGCTTAAGCAGGTAGAATTGGGAAGGAAGGAAGAAAACAATATGCTACTCAAAATCCAATGCAAAGCTAATCGCCGTTAAAAACAAATAAAACAGTATATATACTCTCCGTCTTTTGCACTAGGGAAATCTCAAAGGCAGAAAGTCTCGGAGACCAGAACTTTGTTACAAAGATAACGTTTTCGAAACTGTTGGTACACCGTATACCTTGAATTTGTATAGTAGAACACGTGAATTTGCCGACTTATCATTGATCTCCTGCTCTTGTATCCGACGTCGACATTTTGGCAAATCGTGCTCTCTAAATTCTGCTTCAGCAATGGAACTACTAGGTCTCAATATAGTTGAATCTGAATGGTCATTTACAGCGTACAACTTTCCAAGTAGCCAACGTCATCAGTATACTATACCATAGCCAGTCCGCAAGACCTGTAGCTCAGCCCTGCAAAGCATCAATATAACTGATCTGGCCTTGTACTTGACTATTTAACATCACTAAGTGGCCCAATAACCAGGTATTTTAATACCATAAAGAGTCAAGACGATTAATTCTAAGAACCATTCGGTTTTTATGTCCTTTGTGAAGAACCGGGAGGCTAGCGTCTAGGATAAAATTAGTAATAAAAAGCCATAATGAGCTAACATCTATTCCTGCGTTCCGAGACGCACTCCGTTACGAGACGAATCTATAGTTTTAGATGCATATTTCTTTCTTTGTTAGTTTTGAACAAAGCTGATAAGCTGATGCAGGTAGAATGTAGAGCAGTAATTGATCCCGGAGAAGAAGAAAGTAGAAGCTGTAGTGAGTGAAAGCTAAAATTGCTACGTGATACAGCAAAAAGGTACATAGAGACTGCCAGTCAGCTACAGGACTCTTCATGATAGTCGGGCAGTAAGGATAAGTATTAAGCAAGCACCATAGACACTTGTCTCGTCTATTCGAAAAAGATTTTCCAAGACGTGTGGTATTGTGTGCTACATAGTGCGTAAAGTCTGCTGTTTATGGCAGAGCATCTTCCAAATACGCATTGACGCAGAGGTTGTGATTAAAAACAATTTCCTTCCGCACAATGCACCACTTGAGTTGGCCTTGTTCTCTCCAACCACCATTTACATGGATATTGTCGTCTCTTGCTTGCTCAATGCAGCTCCTACAGAACGATTCACTGCTTTTGCCATGCTTTCCGTTAGGGCAGTAGAAGAAGTTCTGTTGTCGTACCATAGGAACCATTGTAGTCTCCATATTGCCACTCGTTGTAATCTTAACAAAATTATGCTCCACCATGAATGTGCGGCCATTGGAATCAGACGTAGTGTGCTTCCTATAAGATCCGCGGTCTTGAGTTTCGGTAGCTAAATAATGGATCTCGACAACCTCCAAATATTTGCGTTCGCGTAACCATTTCTCAAGTCTTTCAATGATGAAGTATTTCGCTTCCCCTAGCAGGCCTTGATAAAGCGCGAAATCGTGACCATTTGCTCTGTCATAGAAAACCGGAAGCACTCCGGTTCGAAGATATCGAAGGATGTGTTCAAAGATCTCAGCGTCGGTTTCGATAAAGTATGAGCCATCCTCCTGTTTATCACCCCAGTTCCCTGAGAACAGCTTCTTGAAGAATATGCTATGACCCAGCCAGTTTTCTGGGTCAGTGACGAAGTTACGTTGTAATGTTTTAATTGTGGTGTACATGATCACCCTAAGGAGACGTTTTGTTAGAAAGATGTGAAATCGATAGGTCTAGGATATTTCAGTTTTGGCGTGAAAAGTCTTGAATAGCTGTAGCTTGATTAAAGACGGCTTTTTGATGTTGGTAAGAGGTTAGCGGTGAAGATTCCGAGCTGGTCTTGTGTAACTTGAACAATTTCATCATCTGGTTTGTGGTTGGGCCACGTATATACGCAGGTGTCGATGACCGAATGCAGACATGAGACTGGCGATCAAGGACTGGCATTTTTGCGCTCCCCATTCAAAGACTTACATTATAAGATGTGCGATTACATACAATAGCATTCGAAATCAGCTTCATAGTCAAACTCTCGATTATTACTATGGAATCTGTTCTATCCCACCCCACAGACAATCTCCACGACATCTTTAAAAGCCCTGATCTATGGCAGCGGAGACAAATCGCTTCCTTGTTCTCCATTCCTCCCGTTCCTTCTGAGCTCGATGACGAGGTTGACGATGCCTATCTCCCTGTCGGACAAACATGGGCTTACCCATGCAAGCTCCCTTCGTGCCCTGACTATGGCAAGTCCTGGCTACTACGAAGCAACTTTCTCCTTCATTTACAAGAGCAAGATTCACATCGGACCTTACTCACGACACCGGCCGCACGTCGTGCAGTTGAGACAGATTGGCGGTATACTACCGATCCTTATCTACCACCTCGGGCGGCCCCAGACTTTCGTTCCCGGGAGGATCCTGACGAGCATGTTTGGGTCTACAGCTTCAAAGATGGCAATGGCAAGGTGGTAACTGGCGAGGGCACAATGAAGCAAATGGAAATGCACAGGACCTCACTACGCCTGCAAGCAGAAAGAAAAACGGCAGCTATCGGCGCTACATGAATGTGCTACTTCGTATTGCGAACCTATTCGCCGTGGTTGTATACAGATACTAAGCTTAGTTGATAAGACTTGAGTTTAGGTCTACTGGAATGAGCGTTTAGAAGCTTATAGTAGCGTCGGGCAATAGCATGTTGAAGTTAGAATTATCCCAGCTCATCTGTCCGTCCCGACACTAAAATGTTGGAAGGGGCTTCTGGCAATTGCCTTTTGGTTACTCACAATGGTAAAATTCGTTTTCAAGAAACCTAAATGTCCAGTGGTCACTTGCAAACGATATATCACCCCACAAGCTAGATCATCTGGAGAGAAATGTGGGGTGCAGTGTTTGAAACGAAAGATGCGTGCTAGATTAAATGTCATGTTGATCTTAGTATCATCCATCTGCGGCTGAACCGTTAAGCTTGCCTGCATCACACAAATGGGTGTCAGCTGTCGGAATGCCACAGCTAATGCTGCCCATCCTTTCGGCTTCTTTAGGAAGGTGCATATTATTTCTGTACTTCTTGCAATCTTTTCAGCTGCACAGTCATGATTCGTGTCGATGTACAAGTGTTTCTGAGTATGGTACAAAGAGGGGAAGAAAGTGATGACTATGCATGTGACTGCAGTCTAAAGAAGCAATGTAATAAAACTTTCAAAGGCTCTGTGTCAAGTTCTCCTAGATTAATAGTCTGAGACTTTGACTTTCTTATCTTTATTCTGACTTCGCGGCGAATTCCAATCCATCAGCATCGTTACAAGCAGGATATTGACAAAGACTACCACCCTGGGAAAATTCTTAGTATGTTAATATCGCAATCACAGCAAGTTTGATAACATATTATCAAGTTCAGAGAATTCTTACACTCAGTCACAAAGTTTTGTAAGTTCTGAGTATGTCGTTGTTATCGTTCATCTTGAAAGAAGTTGGTGATGCACAAGCACGAGTACTTATAAAGTCTGAGACTGAATGTAAAAATTGAACCGAGCACCCATTGAATACCTGTTTAGAAGCAGTTCAAACTTACTCGGAGAATCTATACTAAGGAACTCGTCAAAACTTTCCCTGTATTACTATCATATTGCGGTCACTGTTCCATGTCGCGCAAATTCTTATTTCATCTCTGCACATTGATCTCTGAAGAATCTCCACATTTGTCCTAAGGACTGCTCATATAAGTTATTTTGTTGATTGCAAACTGATGTAGAGTTTTTTAGTTTCATTAAAGAAAAGAGCAGGTGAACTCGAACAGTAACAAGATGTTCTACTGACTCGCTACAGAAGGGAGGAATTGGCACGGTGTATATCCAATGACCTCTGCAATTCTGCAATATGTTCCCAATTGGATGGGTTAAACTGCTAGCTATCAGATCTATATATAGATCTTCACACTCTGATCTACCTCGCATTTACTGTACATATTCGCTAGTGACTTGGCAGGTTACATACGACCCAAATCAGTAACTCTTCAAGTGCTCCGGGGGAACATCTAACCGTCACCTAAACCACTGGATCTATAAAAACGAAGAGTAGTGTTTAATGTTGAGCATTGCTCATATACCTCAGGCTCGCCATCCAAACAATTAGATATCAGTAACCGAAAGAATGCGTCTTTCAATCCTGACCCTCCTTTCTACAGCAGCAATTGCTCTGGCATTTCCGGCTGCAGTCGAGGTCGACAAGCGTGCAATCGAATGTCCATCGAGAGCAGCTGCTAATACGGCGTGTACTGCGGGTCGGCCAGCTTTTAGTTGTGGTGGTAGTTACGTACGTGTTTTTGCTGTGGTAGGGCGGAAAATCGAGCACGAAAACGCTAATTTCATGGCTAGTACTATAACAACTCGCAAACAACCTGTGCGTTGGTTTGTAAATGTATTCGTGATTAGAGGTGGGAAGAGCAGTGCGATAGGTGGGGGCGGACTGAGATGGGACGACAAAGAAGTTGGGTGGAGAGGTGAATTTTGTTTGTATTTATCCAGATGATTGAATTCCGAGGTTGAGAAGCTTCACAATCATAAATGCTACTCAAATCTTTTGACAAGAAGGATTATCTGTCTTAAGACGCATTGATGACATATATGAGCCGAATTCTACTCTACAAAGGTCATCATGACTAGTGTAACTGAATGCACGTGTAGTCCTGATTAAGATGCATCTACTAAATGTGTGAATGTTATTCCCCTCTATCCGCCACTCTAGTGTTTTCTCCAAGTTTTATAAGCGCACCAGCCAAGAATGATTGACGATTTCATATAATCATCATGTTGCACATATAAATACAGCTTTAGTTACCAACCAGGCAGGTGACAGCTTTCATTAAGCCCAAGAATTGAGGCTAGAGAATTCGCTAATGCACTCCACATTCTACTTACGACTTGGTGCGTAATTCCCTGTGCTGAAAATAGTAAGATTGCCCAAATTCCGGGGTATCGATCAACCGTTCTTGAATGCGTTCAAAACTATAAATGGAGCACGATCCCACCTCTAACTCCTAATCATTTGAGTTGAAACCAAGCAATATCATCCCTCTCAGAACGAACATCAAACTCAAAAATGCGTTTCTCTGCCCTCATCGTCCTCTTCACGGCAAGCCTTGTTGTCGCACTCCCAGCGGCGCTCGAAAGCGAATCCTCGCCCGTTGAAGTGCGTGCGATTGAATGCCCACCCAAATCCGCCGCCAACACGGCATGTACAGCTGGACGCGGTGCTTTCAATTGTAACGGGAGCTATGTAAGTCATTCTAATAGGTTTGGAAATCTTAAGAGAAGCATCATATTGATAAATGGTGTGTAGTACTACAACAACACTCAGTCTACATGCAAATTAGTGTGCAAGTGTGTCCACAACTAGGCTTTGATAAAGGCGTGAAGGTTAAGGATGATTTTGTCGATGACATGAGGAAATGCTAGGCCATAAATACATAAAACAATGAAATGAAAGTTGCATACTCTCAGTATCTCTTGTTATCTTCAGACATTCTTGTGAAATAATCATTGTCATATAAATATGCACCTGGCAGGAGCAAATATATTTGCTAAACACCTCAAAGCTAAGATTTAGTATCCTTTTGAACATCTTCCATACTGGAGTTTGGTACCCGCAAATTTAGAACACTATGGGTATGACATTGGCTGGCAACAAGGCACAGCACTATGTTTTTATTTTGACGGTGGTAGACCCATTCTGGACCATGGTCTCGCTAAACAAGTCGCCCCTGAGCGAAAAACCCACTCCCTGGACTTATGTAACTCCCCGATCACGCAATGCTTACTGCAAGGGGACCTAGACTTGCAGCACTCGATCTTTGCGGAAGTAGCTTGAACTAACTTGTTGAAAACATACTAGGAAAGGAGCGAAGCTGCTATGAAGTCAGGAAAGGGTTTGACGGATTCAGCAAGCAGTGCTACTGAGATTAATTAAGAATTATGAGTGAACAGCTGGCTGCTGAAACTGACACCTGGTTCAGATGGGTTGGCACTGTCTTTGGCTAGCTATGGCTTATTAATGCGTTCCGACGACACAGCCTTCAAACTCAGAGAATTTGGGGCGTAGTAATGGGCAAATTTTGTTATGATTGTAAGATATATTGTATTGCACTATCAAAGGAGATCACTAAACATGTAACAGTCGTTAACTCGGGCGAAAGAGATAACAACGCCACAAAACTGATCTCACGACACAATTACTGATGGACACAACACAAGAAAAAGTTGATAGAACATGAAAGAGAGATGTCCGGGAAGTTCTCTTGCCCCTTATCCACCACCCTAATAAAAGGCAGTAGCATACGCAAGAATAAGGTGCCTTCTGATCCCACTTAAACCTCCGAAAAGGTTCAATCAATCTGCCAACGCTCCGTTAAGAACATCTTTCTAGAGAAAAGATGCTCCTGCACCCTCTACAGAATGCATCGCTGGGGTTCGGTCGAAACCGGTAGTCATACGAAAAAAAAAAATCTTACTCACTTACTGGCAAAAGATTTGGCAACACAGAAATTCCTCACATGGCAGTACCAGACCTGAAAATTTCATGAATTCCCTAGTAATGACTCCGCCATCATCCGTGCTTGAGCAAGACGGCCCTTCCCATCCTGTATTTGCCAGACGCCGTCGCTGTAGGTACGAGTAGAAAAAAAAAAGACAAATGGCTTACAGTCATGATTCATGATCCACCAATCTTCTATATGAGAATAGTCATCGATACCGTAATCTCAGTCTTTCGAGTGAGAGAACAGGGCCGATATCGATTCTCCGTAGTGGTTTCTTCGGATAGCTTCCGAGAGCAGTACTGACAGATCCAGAATGATTAGTTTCCTCGATTCCCGAATCTTCTCTTTTGGGATAGGAAACGAGTTTGTAACGATGATTTTGTCAATGCAATCACAGTCTTCCAAATCTTCTAAGCTGTCACCACCGAAGAGACCATGAGTAGCGATGATGTAAACCTTAGTAGCCCCACCACGCTTCACGACAGTCTCAGCTGCGGCAATCCAGCTTCCAGATTTATCAATCATATCGTCGACCATAAAGACCGTACGATTCCGAACATCACCAACAAGTGTGATCATTTGTTCCAGCTTTGGGTTGGATAAATTTTCCTCTTCTTCATCTGATGTAGCAGTGGCATCGGCAGTACCTCCCAAAGCATCAGGGGTAAAGAACGACGAAGCATGAGACATGCTCATCGGATCTTCATCTGGGTTCTCAAGGATCATTGAGCTGGACATTGCCGAATGAGATGGCGAGGGGTAATCATCTGGAACGATATGGCCATGTACGAGACGACCATGGGTCACCTCCCGAGCGGGCTCGTCAGTAAACTCTCCTACCTCATCGGCAGATGCTTCCTTGGATGTAACGTGGTTATGAGCCAAAGGCGATCGGGTAGACGTGCTTGATTCCTGGTGAGAAGATCTAAGTGGGGATGGCATAGTAGGTGCTCTTCTGGGCGAAGGAAAACTAGTTTGACGAACGTGTGATTTCTTGGGAGGGGTAATATTGAGCTTAGTAGCTGGCTCCGGACGATTTTCAGAGTCATCGTCGGTCTTGATCTTGCTTAGGATTGGTCGGCCTTGGAGTTCAGTTTCTTCAGTGTCGATTTGCAGTTTGCTCACATCTGAGTCCAAAGCGGCTTCGACAGGCCCATCATATTGATTCAAGATCATGCTTGTAGACATATTGTTTTGCCCTCGCCTACGATCTGTTGTCACCATGCCGAAGTTGAGCTTGAGAGCGTCAGCCAAGGATGTGACACGCTTGGTGCCGCCGGCATTTTTTGATACGCAGACAGCCTCTCTCCAAGTGGGAACATTGTGCCTGATCCATTTGGCTATCAAGGGTTCCGCATGTAGGTTGTCAACGGGGCATTTGAAGAATCCTTGCATCTGTGAAGCGTGCAGGTCAATGGTAATGACATGATTGATTCCAGCAACGTGCAGAAGATTTGCAAGCATTCGCGCTGTGATAGCTCCACGATGTGACTTCTTCTTGGATTGTCTGCTATATGGGAAGTAGGGCAAGACAGCTAGAGGCAATTAATATAATGCATCCTACAACTCATGTCATTCGTACCTGTGATCTTGTTCGCCGAACCCCCCTTGCAAGCCGATATCAGAATGAGAAGCTCCATGATACTATCATTGATCTTGCTACTGCCCGATTGTACCACAAAGACATCCTTATCTCGGATACTGGTTAAGATCTTGACACTGGTCTCGCCCTTAGGAAGTTAGCTTTGTCATCGTACGAGTATTCAGCATCCTTACATTTGCAAACTGCGACAGCTCGACAGCAGCCGGTACCATGCCTAGATTGCCGCATATTGAAGTTGAGAGATCGGGGCATGAGCTCCCTGCGAAAATTAGGGTGTTCCTCATGATGGTGATGGGGAGAAAGTTGGGAAGAGCTACGAGTTTTTTTAGAGTGGTGCGCCAAGATTTCAGGAACGGGTCTTAGCGTCAATTGAGCGACAACATCAAAAAAGTTGCACCGAAACCAAGCGTGTCTTGGCGCTAGTACGACCCAGATATCAACTGAGAAAACCTTCCCATGTAATTGATATTGCAGCTTCATATTTGGATATCACAGCAATGGCGCAGTACTGGAACAATACCTTACATGAAAGCCGCTCTATCAAACGCTAGTAACGTGTCAGCATGGGCATACCCCATTTGGCTACCCATCTACAGCCGTATGCCAAACATGGGCCTTTAGTAGGTGATGTTGTGGTTGATGGGCCTGCCTTTGCCTACCATGTGTATTTCATTTGTCTGAACAACAGACCAGCTGCCCGAAATGCTTTTGAAGCCGCACCTACTTATCATGAGATTGGTAAAACTGCCATTGCATGGCTAGATGGCCTAATGGCCGCTGGAATTAATCTGTAAGGGGTCTCTCTTGAATATTGTCAACGATGCTGACCCGAATAGCAAGCAAGTATACTTTGACGGTTATCTTCCTCCTTCTAAAAAGAAAACTCGGCTTGAGAGGCTACGTGCACAAACGAGAAGGCTCAATGAATACCACTCACTCAACCCCCAACCATGCCGATTGTATATTGCGCCCCGACATACGATTTCGAGAAATCTGTTTGGTGAAGGTGCAGCTGGAGCGCATCTTAAGTTGATCTCTCCACCAGCATTTCTGGTTCCAGCCGTGATTGACGCCCTTCGAAACTCAAGACACCTCCGCGATACTGTTACAACTGTTCCGGATGAAGCCGATATCTACTGCGCCACCTACGTGAAAAAACATGGAGGAACTGTTATCACTGGAGACTCTGATCTCCTCGTACATGATTTAGGCCAGGAAGGTGCCGTGTGCTTCTTCAAGGATATACAGGTTGGAGACCTAGGTGAATCTTTGAGAGGTCACATATACACTCCAACTGATATGATGGCACAGTTGAACCTGTATCGGAAAGATGGGATTCGTGCACTAGCATACGAGTTGCTTCAAGACCAGCACTCGACCTTCCCAAAATTACTAGCAAGGACTTCACTCAATGCTGCTATCAATGCAGACCCTGAAGGTTACAGGATCTTTTGTGATGAGTATATCTCCTTGCCAGGGGACTCAAAAGTAGAGCTATGTCTTCAGCAGAACAAGTTTGTTCAAGTTTTACAGAATATGGATCCTAGAATATCAGAATACGTCTTGCAATTTCCTAGCATTGCTAAAATTGCAGGACATTTTGTTACTGCTACGGAAGCTCCACATGTTTTTCTTCCTTTTATCCTAGATTGGCCTGAACGTACAAGTGCTTGGGAGATTTCAACCTCAGTACGTCAATTGGCTTACGGACTTATTAATATGGTAGTTCCCGAAGATGAGCAAAGATTTACTGCATTTGAACACAGAAGACTACAAACGACGTCAAGTGGCAGGGCATGGCAACTGCCGGGTCTTCCACAAATTCCTGATGCTTGTTCCTCTCTCCTCGAATTACTCAGCAACATACGTGAGAAATTTCCAAAGATTCCGGAGAAGAAATTCTGGGTAGCGGTTGCTGTGTATCTCGATGTTGAGTGGTCATCGTCGAGAGAAAAGCTGTGTATCAGTAAGGAGGTCATGCAACAGCTTGATCGCCTCGAAAAAATTCCGATAAGTAATAAACAGTCTTCTTGGGCTATGATTCAATTTCTAGCTCAGGTGCAAGCGTCGTACTATTCATTGAGGATTTTGAAACAAATCATAAGTGTCGTTATGGCTCATCAGGCATGCGCAGCTTTCCCAAAGAGTGCTCTTCAGTTAAGTAAGCAACTGGAAACTCTTCCCACACTGGACGCCGATACGAGTGTGTTGCAGAGTTTCTCAGATATAGCGCCTGCTCAATTACGAGAAGTGCTTATCACGTCCAATAAGTTATTGGGACTGGAAGACACAGCAGGAAATCTTGAACTGACAGAGGAGAGTGGCTTATCAAAAGGAAAGCAGCGAAAGAAACGGCGGAAAGAGGCACCTGTTCTAGTCAAGGATTCAGCGAAATGGCAAAAAAGAGATAATCCGTTCACATTGCTAGATTCCGAATAGTAGAATCCTACAATTACAATAGATCCTTTATGCCATCTGTATCTTGCTGATAACTCCGTTCAACGTGTGTATTCGTGTAATGCCAATGTCACCCTGTAGGAAGCAGTGGGGTCGATTAAGGAGGAAAAAGGCTGATTTAAGGCATCCATTAATAGACGCCAATCAATTTCCATATTCCACCACCGCCTCAGCTGTAATGTCCTGTTATTATGAGTCTCTTTAGTACCTTCCAGCCCTATGATATTTGGTAGCAAAGTCCAAGCTTGGCCTTTATATGCTGCATTCTCCTGAACCCCTCTTACCCTTCCTTAACTTTATCCAGCCCCAGGAATAGTGATAAATAAGTATGGAGTAAAAGAATATGAAGTATTAGTGCATAAGATCGTCTTTTTGTCTACATAAGAATTGTGTACTCTGCAATTGTATTGACTGAAGTTAATCAATTAGGGCATGTTGAAGGTATCCACAGACAAGCACTATCCAACAAGCAATTGTAGTGCATTTCCTACGTTCAATTTCTGCGTATTAGCTATGGTAATCTTTTGATCTTGGTATGGTATATAGATAGTGGATGTTTCTTCATTCTATTTTTCGATAGCAGGAGTTGGAATTGACATCGCTGAAAAATTGGTATCTATTAAATTCAAATCGCGCCCACAATATTGGGTATCTCATTCCAGAAACTCCTAAAACCAAAAGCCTAATCCAACCACACCTCAGATAGTCAGGTAGCTCTCCATCAGACTTTAGAACAGGTTGTCCGGTGTCTCAGTGACAACAACCCAGCTACATTACCTCTCCACATTACTGCACATTTCAGCGACTGAAGACCATCAATAAAGCCCCTCCCTTAGCCTCTCCCCGATAAGCTCCATCCTGCCATTTTTCTCAAATATCATCCGCTCTACCTCACGATCACGTCCATCCTCACCAATGACTACACACTTTTTAAGCTCTCCGCCATCTCCTACCACACATCTACCAATCCTACCATCTACCCATTCAATTCTAACTTGCTTTGCCTCAGCATCTGCGGCACTGATGTCAATAATAAGTCTCTCCTTTTCCTTCCCCTTCCCATTTTTAGGATCCTCATCCAATTTAAACTCTTTCCGTAACGATTTCACAACGGTAATCCGGTTGTGGTATCCTACAGCCTCCCTCCTCAATTCCCTCACAAATCGTCTCAGATCCTGTTTTTTTCCTTTCACCAACTCTCCGTCAATTTTTGGTGCTGGCAGATATCGTGCTGCTATTGAAGAAAGTGGTATACATGGCGGTACTGTATGACGGTGGACGTGTAGTGTTTCTGATCCGGGGTATGGTCTATTGAGCAAAATATAGTATGGCCGAATAAATTTCCCCAAATTAGATACATCAATTCGTAAACCTAACACCCTGCCACCATCGACTGCGTTCGGATCAGGATCTTGGATTCGGAATGTGGTTATTGAGGCACATGTTCTGTATAAATTTTCACGATTGTATGATTTTTGAGCCGAGAGACTAGAAATGAGGGGATCGGTGTCTGGGGGCAATGTTTGATTTGATTTCGATGGCGGAGCTGTAGGCACTCGGAGACGAGACAGAATTGATTTGGAGGTGTGCGAGGAGAGGATTACTGCCGTTTGGGTTCTGCGCTGGGTTTTAAGTTGCGATACTGGGAAGGTTAGCTGGATACTTGTAGACGGTTTCAGGTTGTTTACTTTCGTCTCGCAGAGATGCTATCTCTTCATCAATCTGGGCCGCCAAAGGATCTTCCGCACTGGTACTGATAGGGGAATCCATGATAACCCTGCAAGATGCCCTCTAGGTCGTAGTAGTCATTCGTGGGAAATATATATTTCTTCAAGTAGCGATGATGCTGTTGACGTCGCGAGGAGGTACGCGTCGACAATCTATTTACGGGCCATCACGTGCCGACAAACTTTCTTAACATGAAGCAGATAACGTGGCATATTGTGAGCTCCTAGATCCTTCGTCTTCAATTTTGTGCTTTCAAAAGCATATGTTCTCCTTCTACAACCTGTCTATCCAATCCGCGATCAACCATGAACCGGTAACAAATAAATCCCCCTGTACACTTTTGCCTCTAAGGACACGTTCGCGATCCACTCCACTCAAAGAATACCACCAACCGACTTTAGAGGCCACCCAGTCCTCTGAAGCTCGACAACACAACACATGGATGCCTACCCCATTAGGCGACACACTCCCTTCGGTTTCCTTACAATCTCCACGACATAGTCGTTTACCTTTACACCACGACGCTCAATTTCCTATTACCCAAGAACTCGACGACCTCTCTGCACGGCGCAAACGAAGCTCTTCTAGAAATCGCGAAGACAGAGACCATCTGCTCGGCGACGAATACTCAGAAGACGAAGAAGAATCCTCTATGGGTTCTAAAGCCCGTCGCGGCAAATCCAAGGAGCCCAACGGCTCCTCGACTGCAGAGAACGGTTCAAGCGCAAGGATGAACTCCTCTGTAGAATATAGGCGCAAGAATGCGTCTATGGATTCTCCAGTCGTTACACAAAATTTGATGGCACGCGAGTCCTTTTCTTTGGACGACCATGTCCCGAGAACTCCTATAATGAACAACCATGGATTTATGCAGCTACCTTTGTCGGATCGCAGGAATTTTGGATTACTGGTATTGCTATATTTTCTACAAGGGGTGCCAATGGGTTTGGCAACTGGCAGTGTGCCATTCTTACTGAAGGGCAAAGACTACAATTTAAGCTATAGTGCGTTGGGAGTTTTCAGCTTAGCCTCGTATCCATACTCATTGAAACTGCTGTGGAGTCCAATCGTGGATGCAGTATGGAGTCAGAAGGTGGGAAGGCGGAAGAGTTGGATCATGCCTATACAACTGCTGTCTGGTCTTGGGATGATATGGCTGGGATCGGGGGTTAGAGAGATGATGATCGGTGCAGGTGCAAATGATGGTGCTGGAATTTGGGGATTTACATGGTGGTGGTTCTTCCTAGTTTTTACGTGTGCCACACAAGATATTGCTGTTGATGGTTGGGCTCTCACTCTCCTATCTCCGGGCAACATCTCATATGCTTCAACGGCGCAAACTGTCGGTCTGACCGCTGGTCAGTTCATGTCCTACACTGTTTTCCTCGCTTTCGAATCGCCAGATTTCGCGAATAAATGGTTCCGTAGCACTCCTCTCGACTATGGAGTGATGACGCTTGGTGGATATCTCACATTCTGGGGCTGGATGTATATTGCTGTGACGATTGGTTTAGCAGCATTGAAGCGTGAAGAGAAGACTAGGAATGAGGATGGTATTTGGGACGTTTACAAAGTGATGTGGGGCGTTTTAAAACTCAAGAACATCCAAACGATCATCATCATCCACTTGATAGCAAAAATCGGGTTCCAGGCTAATGACGCTGTGACGAATCTCAAACTTATCGACAAGGGATTCAGCCAGGAAGATCTAGCTCTAACCGTCCTCATTGACTTCCCTTTCGAAATCGGTCTTGGATACTATGCAGGAAAATGGTCTACCACATATACTCCAATGCGATTGTGGTGTTGGGGCTTCGTGGGAAGATTGATTGCCGCAGTAGCAGCTCAAATCACTGTGATCGTTTTCCCTGCTAATGGCGTAGATACATGGTATCTCCTAGTTGTCATTGCAGAGCATATTTTCTCGACCTTCACTAATACGGTCATGTTCGTTGCTATCTCTGCTTTCCATGCTCGGATTGCTGATCCCGTAATTGGAGGTACATACATGACTTTACTAGCTACGTACGTACTGTTCCCTTATTTCCATTCAAAACTAATAAACTCAGGGTATCTAATCTTGGCGGTACATTCCCCCGATTTTTCGTCCTCAAACTCGTCGATTTCTTTACAGTTGCAACCTGCCACCCCCCAGCCGCTGGTAGTAGTCTTTCTGAAAAACTCCGCGGTCCACTTCTTGCGGCAACAGACACATTCAGCTGTGCGCTCGGCGCTGACAAGGATCGCTGTATACAAGGAGGAGGCATGTGTGACATTGAAACAGATGGATATTATGTTATGAATATTGTCTGTGTGATTATTGGCGTGGTGACTTTCTGGGGTTTCATAAAGCCTGCGGCGTTGAAGTTACAGGCGTTGCCCTTGAGAGCTTGGAGGATCGCTGAAGATGCGCCTTAGGAAGTGGTGTGTAGTGGTCTAACAACAGATTGGTTACTAGAGTATTAGAGAAAGAATCAACGATTCTTAGCATATTTCGAGAGCCCTGGGCTTGCTTGCGCCGTAATAGCGTCCGTTGTGTATCGTACATTGTAAAGTTCAAAATATATTTTACAACGCAGTAACTAGAGCTGCTTCACTACTTATCTTTCGAAGCTTAATTGTGGATCGAATCACGTGTCTCCCCTTTTTAAGCGAGATTCTATAAAACATATACATCTATAAGTAAGAAGCTGTATCCATCTCTTTGTTACAGTAAGAGGAATCTAAAAATGTACCTCTTTCCCTAAAAAAAAAGATCGAAAAGCTCATGTTAGACACTCAACAAAAGCGTCTTGACGCCCAGAATGTAACTAAGAACATATTACTGTTACACCCATATAATTTAAGCTTTCCCAGCGTCCATCAATTTCTGCGCACCAGCCAACTGCTTTAGTGGGCCAGAAATAGACACTAGCCAATTGTTCTCTGCATCTGGGACAATCATCATCCTGCATCCCTTCTTTTCCCATGTTTTCTGTGGCGTTAAACCTCCCTTCTCCTTCAATAGATTTTCTTTTTCAGCTCGACTCACAAGAACTTGAAGTGTTCTCCATTCTCCGTTTGCGATAGCAATGGAGGGTCGCTCCCAGCTCAATTCTTTCTTTGCAAATGCCTTCAATGCCACTTTCAGTTGGGAACTGAGTTTCATCAACGTTTCTTTGTTGTCAATGCCCGTATACCAATTTCCTTCATTAATATTAATTATTTTAGCTTTGGTCTTTTTGCCACTTTTACCGGATTGAACACTTTTGATCAGACTATCTAAGAGCTTACGTGTTGTGTGCCCAAAGCAAAGTATATAGTCAGATCCCAGGAGCTGGGGTTCAGTGAGTCCTTTGGATTTGTGGTCATACATTCTTCTAAGCACTGTTTCCTTCTCTTTCGGAAACTCATCAGTCTGAAAATTTGCCGAGTCGCCTGCAATGGCAGCAATTGCCGGTTTACTAGACAAACGCTTTTCATCCTTTAAGCCTTCGAATTCAGAAGCTTCCACAGTGTCTTTAGTAAATGGTGTCAGGATTCGAATGCCTATTGAATCAACGCGTTCAAATAGCCAACGTTTCTGAGTGTTCATGGTGAAAACGCGTAACAGCTCAAGATAAGTTTGTGCAATAGTAGAACAAGCTACAGAATGTCTTAGTAGAAGATCTAATGGGGTTTTCAGTGGGATAATTACTTACCACCATTATTGGAATCCACACAAAGTATGTTCACATGTTGGGTTGATGTATTAGATTTTTCAACAATCTTGGGCGGTTCTCCTTTTGGTAGGTTTCCTTTGGCGGGGGTAGGATTTTTAGAAAGTGGATGGTCTGCACCTTTCTGAGCTTCGATTGTCCTCGCCCTCTTCAGTGGTGCTTTATGGCTCTCCTTCTCTTGCCGAACTGATGTCAAAGTCGCATTAACCCTCTTTGTTGCATCCTTTTTATCTATACCATTAACAACCAGCTCATTGACCATGTTTTCTGCGTGCCTCTTTGCGTCAGCACCTAAAGCTGCATCCTCCAAACCCTTTGTACCAAATTTCTGCTCTAACAGCTTGATTACATGTGCATTCTTTTCAGCTTCTTTTTGCCGAGAGAGTCTGTCTTTCTTGTGCTCCTTCTCCATTTTATCAACTAGAGCAGCCCAGGCCTTATTCTGCTGATCTGCTATAGCTTTCTGCTGCTTCATCATTTTCTCCCATTTGGCATTTTGTTCCTTGGTATTTTTTGCATCTGTACGCTTCGCAGCTTCTTCAGCTCGTTTTACTGCCTCCTCTAGTCGTTTGGATGCATCGCCCAGCAAGAGTCCCACAGTCTGGTTAATACTGGTTGTACTCTTGCTGAAGCCGTTAACTATATCCTTCAGCTTTGGTAAGGTAAATGAGTTGTAGAATATTTTGCTAGGAAGATCGATAGGTATTATACGCTCGCGCTGCTTGATATGGAAAACAGCCTTTTTACACCCATCCTTGATATCCTTAATGTCATCATCAAACATAGATTTCCTGATCATATATTTAGCATATGATCTACATTTCTTGGGTTAGTCCATACACTCTTGCACTACCACGTCCAAGTGGATGTTTTGGGTTCTCTACTCTTAGCTTGATCTCGGCAAGCTGGTTCTTAGCCTTTTTGACACCTCTTGCAATTTCCTTGAGCTCTTTTGCTTCCGCCTTTAACCTAACGGCTAGGTCATAGACGATGACAAGCGCGCTGAGAGCATCTGTTATCCCAAAGGAAGCCATTTCAGTCAAATCATAAGATCATAGAAGATTGCTAAAGAAATGAGCAGCCTGTCGAGAAGAAACTGAAAAATAGTCCATGGCTGTGCTGACCGAGCATGGTGTTAAGAAAGATCTAACGGTGGGACTGTATGCATAGAGGCTGAGTTCTTGGCCGGTTAATGAAGACTCATCATTGGCTCGCTAATTAAATCATACCCCTTGCCCTCTACTGCCGTCACCACGTGATCTGTATGTAACTAATCTACCAAAGCCGCTTTTGACTGTTTTCCCTCTTTTCACAAACATCTTTTATTAAAGAGGGACACTCCATTAATAAGATTTTTATGTCAGGGAACTCCAGCCTGAATACTATACAAGTAAAGCATTCGAGTTTATACCGTACACAAATAGAATAAATTTCCTAGCCAATAACATATTTCATAGTGTAGTCCAATTTTTTGGCTTGTGATAAGAGCTTTAATTTTACAGAGATGACAGAGATGGTTAACTAACAACCTAGAGCACTTTTATGAAGCGTGGAAAGCTCAATACTCAGTACGGAAAGTAATGGCAATTTCTGGTTTGGATAATCTGAATAGATCATGGAATATAACGTCTTCAGGCTTTGATTCACTACACGTAACTTGCTGTATGTTGAAGCGAAGCAGAACACTTAATATAGTATATGACACAAACGAACTATTTCATGATAGCCTCCATTTTCAAGAACAATTGTGTTTCGCTCCATGTAAAATATTCAGATCGGCTAACGTTGAACCCCGACACCAATGTTGGAATTTCTTCAATAGTGTCAAGGTCTGTACGTAAATTTAGCCGAAGAATTGAGACAGATGTCGAACCCGCCAAGCCGAGTCCGAGCATCTGCATCGAAGCTTTCAGGTCAACAGGGTTCATTTCGCGATTATCCGCCTGAACAACTTGGCATTCCAGGGCAATGAAATCTTCAAGACAGCTTCATTGGGTTAAAAGATGCTTATTTTGGTCTGTGCTTCTCACAGCCCCCACCCCCCCTCAACAACACAGCAATCTCAATTTGGTGTTTGCTACACACAAAACCGTGCTGTTGGTCCAAAGCACCTTGCGACTGGTTGAAGGAGCTAGTTGTACGACTTCTGCCTTTGTAGCAAAGCCGAGAACTGTCATCAATCGCATAAAATATACTTATAACAGGTTTCTAACACCAACTAAGCCTGGTCGTTTGAGGTCCTGAACGCCTGTTAGCTGAATAGGCGTTTATGTCTTACTGTCATTATATAATTGTAACCATTTGGACAAGGTTGTGCAAAGGTTATAATATGAGACTGTCGCATCAGAATAATTAATTCACCTCTGCTTCTTCAACATATTGTCCTCTTATCAAATATAAACTATTCATTATGAACTACATTCAACCTGGCGAAGGCTACCATGCATCTGAGCAACCTGATAATGATTTATTCTGTTTCCTCGACTTTCTCTTAGTACTTGCGGCAGAAGGGCTTAGGTTTTTATGCTCTCCATTCTTAGTTTTAGCGGATTGCTGGTAGTGCAAATTGCATGGCGAATACTTCGAACTGAACCAGCTTCGTGCAACATTGTTCGCTGGAAATTTAAGCTACTCTCGACACTTCAATAGGAATTCAGTCTTAATCTTCTCGGAGGGTTCCTAATGTTCAGATAATATCGACACTCAGCTGTCTATACTCTCATTCAGCACATCGTGTTGAAAAATCCGGTATAAAAGCGAAGATAGCGGTTGAAGAAAAGAAAACTTCTATTCCAGGTGTTCAAATCATCGTATTGAGTAGTTTACCATCGGATAGCGGAGATCGCTAAGCACATTCGACTTTGAAGGTGGTGCCGGTTCGTGACAATCAGGGAAGTCCTTCACACCAGAATTATTAGAGGAGAGACTTGTTCCGATGTAGAGAAGCTGGATGAAATGCGAGCATATAAAGTTGGAGGTGTAATTGTTCTACAATGTAATATAAGATCATTAGTGGTGAAACGTGGGCTATTCAGAATGTTAAAATCAGATATCCTCCTGATCACTTGACCGCTTGACCGCTTGACCATGCCGTACCGTGCCGTACCGTGCTATCAAAATTGATTTAAAATGTGTTGGTTGATCTATAAGATTGTATTCTATCTATCACTATCCGTTATTTCTATTAACGTCTAAGTTTCAGACGACAAGTAAGCCCACCAAAGTCCATTTCGTTCTTTGGACCTGAGTTATCGCTGCCTAAATCTTAGCTGACTCCTGAGCTCCTAGCATACTAATAAGTCTGTCGGACTTTGATATGATCAAGTTTACAATTAAAGGAAATAAAACTGCGTTGATGTAGCTGCTCCCTTGAAATTCCTTTTTACAGTAATTTTCATATATGCCTTGAGTAACGTAATTGCCGATAGATGAACTAGACCAAGCCTTTTCTAACCCAACTATCATGTTTTGGATTTGAGTACGTTCTCCAGCAGCAGATCCTCGGCCATAATGATTATTTGTATAACGATGAGTGTAATCTGCCCCGGTTTTTTGGTCAATTAGAATGGCAGCGCCTACGAACCGACCACTAGAATGTTTGAAAAAGGCTACCAGGCTTGAAACCTGACTGAGATCCAAATCTACTTCTTCTAATTTTACCAAATCCTACCTTTTTACAAGAACTTGTTAGAAAATCTCTCAGATATTATGAACTTTATCATTACTAAAAATGTCAGTTTCTATCTACCGCGAGATCAGAGGGCTAGAAGGTATTAAGAATGGCCATTCTTCTTGGTTGTAGGGTATAGATGTTGCTCCGTGAAGACTGATTAACGACAAATATTGAGAGATCTAAGTGAACCTTCGGACGCAGGGAAAAACAAATGGTAGCATCATTGTGAATGCGGTAGAGAGGCGAGAAGAGGTAAGTTTTATTGATAGAGCTAGGAATGAAGAATAAATGCTCAACTCGTTATCTTAGACGACAATGTATATTACTTTAGGAAACATACAACCATAAATTATCCTTCTTACTACTACCTTCAATATCGCCAGATATCGCTGACAGCTTTCCCACTTTGCAGTTCTGTGCTATATCCAAGATTGGACTTGAGTTAAATATATTTACTTACAAAGTCTTCCCAAATTCAGACCGCTTCGTATACACAATGTGCTTAACCCTCGCATATAATTTCATATTTTGACATATCATGTGCTCTAGGAGCCATTACTAATTTGGCAATATTTATCTTTTACAACTCTAAAAATACATTCACATCGTATGTATCAACGTGATGTGCACATCTTACACCTTTGTACAAATCTATGAACAATTAAGGAATCATCCTTGATTGAACAGAGGCTGCGGACATGTCTACTGTTGCGATACATTAGTTGTGGCTGTGCCGTGGCCAAGTCTGACAGGCTACAATTTTAAGTCTGTCTCCAACAACTATATTATCGTTCGGCTCACCTCATTCTTCTTTTGGTGCATCAAAGCCACCATGTCATGTGGAGTAGAGATAGCTGCTGGTAACTGGAAATACTATTGCCGACCAGATGGCAAGCTGACAGCGCAATGTGTATAAGCTTTGAAGATTCCTTACATCTCCTAGAAAAAGCTGCGTGGATACATATAGGCAAACTACTTTATAGGATATCGTCGCGGGTCGAAATCTCCCATTGGTTATGATCATATACCTTGATAAAAGGTAGCGAGGAGGGAAGATAAAATTTCAAGTCCAATTCCTTAGCGTTGCTGAAGTCTGTCGCAGCATTACCTGCTATCTTCGTTGTGGTAGGTGATGAAGAGGAATAGCTCATGAATCCCCCTAGTATCATTCCTTGTTTCTTTTCGATAGATCTAAACATAAGACAGGCTGGAACCGTGAACTATATTAATTTTAATCGAATGAACCCTTTTTCGAGGCTCCTACCCACGACGAAGAACGGGTGTCAGTAGGTACAATTGGAAAGTTTTCATTAAGCTCTGCCGCATGAAATTATGTTTATATTGTAGGATAGAAAGAGTAGCAATCTATCTATTACCCTTGGTCATGCACTAAAGCCCATACTTTCGTCAGCTTGAGGTTAACCGGATAATTGAGGAAAATTGAGGAGCCTTAGGAATTAATACATATCGTTGAAAATATACAGCTTTTGTCAAATCGTCGAATCAAAGACAAAAGAGGAACTCACGAGCATATCCGTGTTACGATTCTGCAGTATCGTGGAGACTGAGGACGCGGTTCGGGTGAATGTAACCTTCTCCGCTCTAGGCAACGATAATTGACCATTTATTACGAAGTATTCAATTACAGTCTCGATAATCCAAAGTCACGTGACAAACCACCTTACTGATTCTCGAACATGATAAGATCTCTTATTTTAGCGTACATTTGTGTATATATATATAGAGAAAGATAGCGCACGTCCACGCGTCTTTACCTCTTCCATTTATATCAGAAGACAAAAAGAACCTCAAGATGACGATGAAGACCAATATTAATTTAACCCCAGAGTATGTCTCCCTCGTACTCTCTATACTTTCTACATTGAATCAAGTCTAGCTAACGCTCTTGCTACTAAGATTGCTGATTACTACACCACGCGGCTCACCCCCAGTTCCCAGTCCGGATGGGCGACTTGCGGTCTACACCGTCTCTACATATTCTCTTGAAGCACACGCCGAGACGAAAGAGATCAAGATCTTGAATCTTGAATCAGGAGAGAGTACTCTCTTCTCCGATGACAAAAAGAACCTATCCTCGCAATGGCTAGTTGAGAACCAACTGCTCTGGACCAGATCTGTGGACGGAGGCAAGACGGCGCTTTGGACTGGTACTGCGGGAGCATCGGAGAAAAAGTAAACCATGAAGCTATGACTGACATATGCACTTATGCTAATAATTTCTCGTTTAAAAGCTCGTATCAAATTGGAGTAGTTGACGCAACTATCGCGAACCTCAAGACAAAAAAGCTGTCTGATGAGTCAATAGCAATTTCCTTCACAGCAGCAGTGGGAGAAGATGGCACCATTTTCAATACGGACAAGACACCTAAATCCTTCTCATCAGCTCGAGAATATGGCACACTTCGGGTTAGATGGTGGGATACCTATTTTCAGAAAGAATCGCAAACGCTGTGGTATACCACGTTGACGAGAACTGTAGTCACGGGTGGTAGTGTGAAATATGCATTTTCTGAAAAAGGCCTCGTCAATGCGCTCGCTGGCACTGACATAGAGTTTCCTGCTATACCTATGGATCCTATGGGCGTAGAATCCTACGACATCTCGGAGTCTGGAATCTTTTTGTCAACGTTCGATCCTGAAGTCAATCTTGCGGACGAATTATCTTCTGTTCTATGGTATATCCCTATCGCAGACTACAACGATCCTCCATCTGGGGAGTTGTACAAGTTTGGAAAGATTGGCAGCGATAAGTTCTTTTCTAATCCTATTCTGTCACCCGATGGAAAGTCTGCGGCCTTTCTTGTTACCGAGTCAGTGATGAAAGCCATTGAGTACATGCGCATCTTTATTGTCAGGTCTATGGACCATCCTAATGATATAGTTGAAGTTACACCAGTGTTTAATAACAATACCGAGAAGCCATGGGATTTGGTACCTGGTTCCCTACTATTTTCCGCAGACAAGAGTGAACTTTATATTCTAGCCAATCAGCGAGCACGTAATAGACTCTGGAAGGTTGATTTATCAAAGGTGACCAAAACATCATCCAAGGTTATATCCACCTTGGTCTGGGGAGGAGATGGTAGCGTCTCCGCTCTCCATCGCCTTCCTTGCAAGGATAAAAATGCGAAGCTTCTCATCACACGAACTAGTCTCGTTGATGATGGGACAACATATATCCTCGACTCAGCAACAAATACCATTAGCTTTACCTGGAGCCCGACAAGCAGCGGGCGTATGCTGGGCCTCAAGCGAGCCATGGTCGAGGAAATCAATTTTAAGGGTGATGGGGAATATGATGTCCAAGCATGGGTCGTCAAGCCTCCTGACTTTGATGCAAAGAAGAAATATCCCCTGGCTCTATTGGTTCATGGAGGACCAAATGATATATGGGGAGATGCTTGGTCGACACGCTGGAATGCTTCGCTATGGGCTGGACAAGGTTATGTTACCGTACTTCCTAATCCGTAATACATCCCCACGTCGCCATTCTCCAACAGAACTTGACTAACGTGCACTTAGGAGTGGGTCAGTCGGCTTTGGTGCGGCATTTGCAAAGGCTGTTCAAGGCGATTGGGGTGGGCGTCCTTACAATGATCTCGTCAATTGTTTCTCATATATTGAAAACGAGATGCCATACGTTGATGTCGATCGTGCGATCGTAGCCGGTGCATCTTATGGTGGGTATATGGTCAATTGGATAGCAGGCCAACCATTAGGAAAACGATTCAAGGCTATCATATCACATGATGGAATCTTCTCGATGTATAACATGTTATCAGCCGATGCAACGGAAACTCTGATTGATGACTTGCAAGGAACTCTATGGGATAAGAAAGAAAATTGGGACAGACATGACCCGGCTCAATATACTCAGAACTGGTCAACACCTATGCTTGTTATCCATAGCGATGGCGATTATCGATGCCCGATCACAGAGGGCTTAGCTGTTTACAACGTCTGCCAGCTGAGGGGAATTGAGAGTCGATTTCTAAACTTCCCTGATGAGAATCATTGGGTTTTGAAGCACGAAAACTCTCTCCAGTGGAACATGACCGTTCTCGGCTGGGCTAACAAGTACGCTCATGTCAAAGGAAAGGTTGAATTGAAACCGCCGTTGTCAGATCCTATATCTAGAGCTTCTAGGAAGAAGTCAAAGTGTATTTCAAAAATAGGAGCTTCATGAGAATAGCTCCACATTCATTTCAGGGTTGGAGAAAACGCTATAAAAGTGCTTTCTATAAATTAAAAAAGAAATTAAGATACATGATAATGAAGGACGGCCAAAAACGCAGGATATGCTTTCAAAGATATAAATAACATGAAATCCGCTCGACCGTGAATCTTATGTCTACCTTCTAGAAATCCACTTGCCAATGGTACCAATGGTCCTAATAAATCCAAAAGCAAGCGTTATACCTGCCACCAGCCTATTAATATTAAAGCGACTTCCGTGCCGCCTGAAATACTTATGTGCAGATGCGACGTATCACTTAGCATAGAGACATTCCCTTTCCTGAAACGTAGTAACAATTTGGATTACCAAAATGCGAAACGTTGTTATCCAGAAGAGTTCATACCTGAACGTTTTTTGGTAGATGAAGGACATCAGCTCTATCCAAATCCTGCTGCCTTCCGGCCATTCGAGCAGGGGCCAAGAAATTGCATCGGTCAGACGCTGGTATACAACGAGATCGGCACTGTGTTGATTATGACAGCTAGAATATTTGATATCAGCCCTGTATATGATGAGTGAGATGCGATAAAGCGTCGAGAACTGGGTGTCTTCCCGCGGCTCAAGACCATGGTTTTTGGGGAGCCGGTCAAAACAGTGTGTGGAGATAAAACCTACCAGACAGAAAAAGCTGAGACACATCCCGCCGATGGCTTTCCTTGCCATGTTACTGTACATCAGCCAAGCGCTCGTAATTCTGACACAATTTCTACAAGAAATCGGCCGCATTCGTGTTGACTTGAACCCACATAGGTAGTACCAACAATCGCCGACTGTTTGGAGCGACCTAAACCCCGAATACTGCACCAGAGACAACGAGATATCAAGCCAGCAAACCACCCATACACTAGGCTGAATGCAATCTGTTGTTTGGAGATATATGTTGGTTAAGGAAAGTTGCAAATCGCGGTATTTGGGAGAAATCCTTGAAGACAATGCAGACGTTATTTGACTATATTAATTTTTCATATTGTACAGTCTTTTCATACTGTACTGTGCATGGTATTTCAGGAAGAAACATCCCACGTGAGAGAATGTTCTTTTGGGAGGTTTGGGAGCCATCACAAGAAAGCTTAACCTTGAAATCAAGGAAGAGGTGACAGTGTTCTTTTCTATGCGATTCTGATGTCAGCTGCACTGATATTGGGGTATAAACAATGAAAAATAAATAAATATTTTATGAATTGAACAATCGAACTCAAGATCATCTGCCGCATTATCTATATTCACATACTTCTGCAATCGCGGCCATAATTGTGGCCATACTCGCAGCTCGAAGCATTCAAAATAACACACGGTATATTCTATGTGAACTTAGCCAAACTAGTAAATGCCTTTTTTCAAGGTTTTGCCATAGGGTTGGGACTGTAGATGGACTAACAGTTGGGACGAGAGCTATTGCCTAACCTCTATATATTATTAAGTAATTGGAGTGCTTCGACAGAAGAAATTCGATCGGATGGTTGGAACCGCATCAACCCACGCATTATTGGAAGAAGTGGTGCTAAGCTTGCGTCTAAGGCATTTTGCTGAAATTTTATTTCTAATTTTGAGGGTCCCAGCAGGTGGTCTTGATTTAGGTATCAGACAGTCCAACAACGTAAAGGAAAAGTAACGTACTCGGAATATGGTCCCAGTTCTGTTCGGAGTTCTTTTTCATTCGCTCCCATTCAGCCGTCCATTCTACTGGTAGTTCCTCGACGAAATTGATCATTTGTGCGACCAGAACATCGATCTCAGAGAGGAATTGAAACGGTTGTGAGCCAAACACCAACATATATATCTTTGGGGTCCATTAATGTCAGCATCAGCCTACTGAATCTTTGACAAGAGAGATATGCAGTTACCGTACAACCAGCGCGCCACAGGTCCACCCTATAGTCAAAGTTACCAGTAAAGATCTTCTCGGGCGCCTGCATGCCACCGGGTTCAGCAAGATTGGCGGGTTCGGCACCATGGAGAAATGCCTCCCCTAAGTCAATTACCCGAACGTCTTCTTCATTCTCGTCTATCCAGTCATCCCAGCCTGCCTTCTGAACTAATTGCTCTGGCATTCCTATGAGCAATGGCCTATTGTCAAGGTAGGTGAGTGTCTCTGATATTGGACTGCCGAGAGTTTTGAAAATGGTCTTGGCTGACAATCGGGCAAGTTTACGGGCTGTGAAAACTATGTTCGAGCCGCTGATGTCTGCCAGGAAGAAGCGTCAGCAAAGTTTATTCATATCAAGTGTGTACTAAGATCATATCATATGGATAGTTACTGCCAAAACAAACCTCCGTGCGCATAACCAGCGGCATGTATCGATGCAATAGCCTTCAATAGCTGCCTAGTAATTCTCAAGATGGTGGCCGCCTCGAGATGGTCACCTCCCATGTGGTAGTCGCCGACAACGAAATCAACAGATGGACCAAGCAGCTCAAAGACTAAGCATTGATGAGAGCCGTTTGGGCCGTGGTGAACAAAGTAGTCGAGCAGCTGGACGATCTGACGCGCTGCACGTTTCTGGTGCAAATGTTGCAAGATTTGCAACTCCCGGGACGGTTTCGGGGTGTCCGCCATGATAATTTTGAGAGAAACCCACTTCTTAAGCCTAAGTTAACGGCAGTCAGACTGTGATGTGGCGATGATTGTTGGATTTTGTACGTACACATGGTCTCTCGTGAGCCAAACAGTCGAGAATCCTCCCCAGCCTAGCTTGTGACGAACTTGATACCGACCGTCCTTGAATGTGTCGTCGAGAGAGACAGGATGGAAACCGCCGTATTTGTATCGCCGCATGTCTTCCTGCGTGTGAAGGAGATTAGACGGATGAAAGCTCGATAGATGATCCATTGCGGAGGCTCTGCGATCTCATGTTGAATAATGCTCCACTGCAGATATCACAAACTTGGACTCGGTGGATGGCAATGCTCGAATTGTTCTTTTAAAAACTGGCGGGGTCGAGCCTGGTGTTATTCTGTTCTTTTTGGGCTGCGTTCATTATTTATCTTAGTCTAGCGTTAAGGCTTATATGCTCTAGTGTAGCTAGGGAGACCCGGATTCAACCTTGTATTACTAGGCTATAAAAGCTCTCGTTGAATATCATCAAATTGCAATTGTCTAAGAGTTATGAGCCAACAACCTCTTCGGTAAAGCTTAGGATCTACTATGCAGTACTTTCACCAAAACGGCTGGGTGATGTTGAATCTCGTGGGATTTAATACAATCAATACCGACCAGGTACGATCCGCTCCCCACGTACCTTCCAAAAACGCCAAGGTTGGCAACTATTGAAAGAATGAAAGAGGCAGCATTCGAACATTACGATACGTATATTTTTATATAAAACAGAGAATAACTTGTTGGAAGTACAAAAGGCACTGTTGTATCTTGATCAGTGCAGACCAACTAATTACGGTAAAAAGTTTGTTTTGTGTTACCCGCAATGGATATCAACATAGCTTTGAATAAAGTAAGATTAGCATATTTAGAAGACATATATAAGGATGCATCGTATTCCATGCTTACTTCTTCAAAAGATAGCTTATAAATCTTATCACATTCCATCTGTTCAATTTTGGGGTCACCATAAATTCTTCAACTCGTCTTCTATTACTTCTTCATCCGATCGAATTTTATACTCTACTATATTACACCAAAACAACGTTTTTCCATCCCTAATCTAGTATTTTTCGGCTCTGTGTTTGCGAAGGCTTTACTACCGCTACTCCGGTAGTGCACCTAGCTGAAAAAGAGCCCAGACTTGTTAGATTGACGAATACCAATGCATACAATATTGCAATCACGAATACGAACGCCAGTAGAAATTCCACCCCAAACACCAGCGAGCAGCCGAATAGAAAATTTACATCCTCTAGACGACATGACATCTAATGAACTACTCTTTTGAAATTTGCCTGTGAGCTGCTTCATATTGCCGGAGGGGTCGCAGTATCGCGTTGATATTGCAAATGTTGATTAGCGTCTTAATTAGCGAAATAGTGTAACTTTACGTAAGCGGGGTCGTATTTCGTATTGCGCTACAGGTACGCCTTGGCAAGCCAAAGCTCTTTCGGTGTTTCAACATACCCAACTACGTCTGCTATCTTCTCCCGTTTACTCTGCTCGAGAAACGTTGAAAACATGGAGATCAATGAGCAATTCATCATGGCGAATCTCCACCACCTTACACACCAACGTACGGGTTTTAAAGGTGCAATGCTTGAGCCTGGCGATCTTGAGTCCCACTGCCCCCTTGACAATGGCCGTCACGATAAGCAGGAGATCTTCTCTTCACTTGGAAACCTCGAAACCCTACCCCTCGAACTCCTTCATATGATTCTGCTGGACCTCGATCTTCAAACTTTGACATCACTTCGACGTGTCAATCGCCGTACTAGATATACCCTCGATACCCTCCGACAATACAACGAAATTATTAGTTATGCACCGCACAGTCTTCGCGCCGCCCTCAGCATCAATGTTGGCAGTTCAATATCTTGTCGCCAGCTTCATAAGGAACTCTGTTTCCAGGAATGTATCATATGTAGTCGCTTCGGTGCATTTCTCTATCTTCTGACTTGTAGTCGCGTCTGCTACGTCTGTCTTGTTGAAGACCCACGATTTCTTCCACTTACGCCAAAGCACGCTGGCATGGAGTTTGGACTCACTTCTTCTGAGATAGCAAAACTCCCTTTCGCCAGTACCATTCCCGGCATATACCCGCACAGTGCTAAGGTTCGACGAGCGCGAACATCCTTGGTCGATCGGACAACTTCATATAAAGTAGGGGTCAGGCTTCATCGATCAGTAGAGAAAATGGAAGAGTACGTAGATGTGGTCCTGTTTCTACTATAGGCTTCTACTGATGTATTTTTCTGATTTAGCTACGTCTCCAAAAAGCATGCTAATAGGATGTCCTTATACGAGGTCAAAGTACAGAAACATCGAATTGAGGGTCTTCGAAACCTACCACGACCCTCATACACAGACGTCTTTGACGGACAGGGCGGGAACCCCTATCGCTTTATGTGCGTGGCCAGGTTTCCGTGGCTTGACAGATCCAGAGACAAGGTCGAATGGGGCCTTAATTGCAGCGGATGCCGTGATAAATTTCATGATCGAACAGATGGAAGGCAAGATTGGAGATGGTTGTACACCACTAGGGGGTATTTGATACATTTTCGCCATTGTAGTAAGTCTGTTGAGGCACTTGAACAACTAATGTGAAGAAGTAATGCCAGCCACAATATCACTGCCTTTGAAGGCGCATTCATTACTGAAATAACAACTGGAAAAACTTGCATAGACTAGGCATAAATTTCAAGATAACGAAGACGTACATAACAAGTGACGGTAGTATATGTAACAGGAACACCCAACAGTTCGATCTTCGACAAAGGAAACCATTAATTTATTCGCCTCTTGCCCCCTGTCTACGCTTCGGATCCTTCCCAGGCTTTATTGAAAGCCTAGCACACATGTGAAGAGAGGGATCCAAAGGGTTCTATACCGCTGGACTACACTTTTCGTTGGTGCCGGCTCGCTCTGCACACTGTCTGAATTCTTCCAGCTTCCTGCAACCGCAAGTGTACAGGCGATAGTCTTGTGTACACATGACTGATTTGTTGTAATTTAACACAAAGTAAGTAAGATTCATAAGTCAGGATTGGTGGATATTACTCAGCCTTTTATGGAGGGTTATGGGAGGGTTACGGGAGTGTTATCGTTCCGACTGTGCTTACTGATCTTTTTCAAGGTCAGTGTACTGGTATATGTTAATATCTAGATGCAACTCAAGCAGTGTGAAGTAGAAGAATACTTGCTTTAAGTTACTGACTTGAAGATTCGGAGCTTTTCTGACGTCTAGACATCATGTAGAAAAGGAAGCTCGTTATATATCAAAATGAATCTGGTTATCCACAGCATGTTATGCCTGTGGTAAATTCCACTGTTAGCATATCTAACAGCGTTTAATGAGCATATCTGATTGCATGAGTGAAATGTATTTCTATTTCTAAACAACGGTTGGATGGTGAAACAGCACGACGACAACATTACGACGATATCATCCCCTCTAGTCAGTGGAACGAGCGCTCTTACTATATCCCCAAATTAATTTCGAACGCTTATAAATGAAAGGTGATCAGGCGCGGAAGATGAAAGGACTACTTCTTCCCAGAGCCAAACGTCATTTTAGCTCCTATTGAGCCAAGTGGGACTCATTTGGGAGCTATATGTTTGTGCTAATCGAACAACACCAATGGAACTATCTGGGTGTTTTCGCTTACAATTTTAAACGAGAATTTTAGGAAAGTTCGTGCATCAGCGTATATGTATTTTACAAGATCTGGCCACTTTGAAAAGAATTTTGATCTGCCCAGGAAAGAATTTCGTACGATCCCTTTATTCAGCCTTGGATTTTGACTACTAGGCTATCGAACATCGCCAATAGCAATTCGCCATGCAGGATTTAGAGATCCTCCACTTGTCCGTTGACGACACGGGCTTGGAAAGCTACTATCGTGTCCTTGTTGATGGCAAATATTTCAAATTCGTTTCTATTGATTCAGGGGTTTACGATGTAGAAGATCTTACTTTTCCTAAAGCACTGCTATCCAAACTACCGCAGCTCCCGCCTGGCGAATGGAACCTTGGCCACATAGCCAAAGATGAAAACAACTCTCCTCGCTTTGTTTGGACGGCCCAGAAAACCTTTCCAAGTATCCAAAATACATGGCATCCTAAATTGGTTGATTATCTCTCGCTGAATCTAATCAAAAGGCTGTTGCCCAACGTTTATGAGGCAACAATGCCCGAACTCCCTTTCCCAGTGATCGTCAAATTCGCTCGATTTCCATGGGAGATAGAGTATTATGATCAAGAAACGCAAGTATACTCATGGATTAAAGGACATAACATCGGGCCCGAGTTCCTCGGCCATGTGACAGAGGGCGAGCGGGTGATTGGGTTCCTGCTCCAGAAAGTACAAGGCCGCCATGCTGAAAGCGCCGATCTTGAGCTCTGCCGAATTGCTGTATCCAATCTACATGATCTTGGAATCCATCATGGAGATTTGAACAAACACAACTTTTTGGTCCAGCCTACTCGCGCCTATCTAATTGATTTTGAAGGCTCCGCAAAGACAGACGATCGGAAGGCATTGGAGCTAGAGCTGAAAGGCCTGGAAGGAAAGATCTGCAGTGGCTCAAGGAAAGGAGGCAACTATGCCGTCTCCTCACAACCCCAGGATTAGAAGGATTTCCACATGCGTCGAGGATATGTCGGTGATGGCCGTCCACGTCGGCATGAGTCATCACAAAAGCATTCAATCAGCCACTACACTTGCCAATTATCAGGGCAGTCATCGACCGAGGTTGCTAGCATTCCTTTTGCATTGCTCTACTTCGTGATGAAGATTCTGTCTGAATCTAGGCATTGGGGGTAAGGTATTATGCATACGCGGTCCGAAGATTTACTACTCCTTACTGATGTACGGTCCGGGAATGGAGACATGAGATACGATTGAGGAGGCCTATAGAATGGTGTCAAATTCGTATCTGTTGAGTGAAAGGTTCATAATTTCTTCAGATGCTCTGGCGTATTTAAAATCGAGCAACAGGACAAACCTTCAAGCACATCATATCAACATACTAAAATTGTATCTCAATACCATCGTTATTGACTTCGCTGCCAAATAATAACTAAGCTACGTGCAAGTCCTGGACAGGATAGAATACCGTAAAATAAATAGAGACTCTTTTAGGAAGATTAATGAGAAAAACTCTATCGAGGTATGGTTAGTGCTGATGAAGTTTTGTGGGTCGCTAAATCCGTCCTATTGGTGACCATACAGACTGAAAGAACATTTGTGTTTGGGCTATCAAATTCCGCATCATTTCTTAGTTCGTAGTAGGTTCACATTCTGAAATCTATCAGTACCCAGAAATTTTAATTGATTAAGCTGGCTATGTCTGTAGTTATGTTTATATCTACGTTTTTACTGTTTGACACTGAATAAAGATCACCAATTCCTACTTTTGACGTTGATTGTTCAGCTTTCTTTTCATAGTATCTTTATAGGACATTCAAGTTTGAGAGCATGAAGACAACGTACTTTCGCCAGCCACAACCAGGCATGGGGCCAGAAGTGGACCTGAAGATCCTTGGATCTTGATCCAGCACTTCTAAGAACTCATGTCACTTGGTCTTGGTCTTTTGAAGTAAGTTTCTCTTGGAACTTTTACATTATTCAAACAAGTTGGAAGAGTTACAATGATGCTTCGTACTAAAGATCTGGCTCATATAGCAGTACCTCAAAGCTTGCTGGTATTCTTGGCGTAAATCTTTAAATCTTTCGCTTCCTCTCTCACCGCTAATTCAGACATGATTTCTTCGCTTCCACCTCCTGCGGGGCATTAGTAAGTTTACACAAACATCAGTAAGTACTGGAAGAATAAGCTAGCTAATATAACCGGCAAATAGGTGCTGATATATTTATGGATCACAAACACGCGAGAATAATCTCGCAGAGCTTAAATGAAAAGGGCTTGAGCAGAAATATAAAAAAAAATGACTTACCGACGGCCATTACTCTTACATCTCTTGATATTGCTTCTATCCTGTGCCACTGTCAGCTAGATCTCTTGCGAAATATAGTAGCCACTAACCTTCCACCTTTGCCACCTTTTGCATATCCTAAACCCCCCATGATCTGTTGAGCTTCTCTCACACATTTCTCCAGACACCTCGTACTTACAATTTTGAGCATAGCAGTCATGCCTCCAATTCTTACCTCATCATTCCCAGTCTTTCGGTTCAGCTCAATCAACCAGGTAAGCTGCTCCAGGAAAGCTTGCGCGGGTTCAATCATTCGTCCCATCCTCACAAATTTAGCTCTGATGATTGGATTCTCGATCAGCTTATGCCCGAACGTCTCTCGAATGCAAGCATGGCTCCACGCATCCTCTACGCATACCCTGCTAAGCCTGATGCACGCCGTAGCGATACTTTTCCGCTCAGGATTGAAGTTTGACATTATGACCTCAAATCCGCGGCCTTCTTTGTGAAGCAGGTTCTCACGTGGAACAAGAACGTCGTCAAAGGTTATGAATGTGCTTCCGGAAGCACCAACGCCCGAATTGAACATCTGCCGTCGTGATACTCCAGGTGCTGCGAGAGGAATGATAAGAACTGAGATACCTGTTGCTCCCGGACCACCTGTTCTCACAGCTGCTGTAACGTAATCGGCCCAAATGCCGTTTGTAATCCACTTCTTCGAACCATTAACAATAAAGTGGTCTCCCTGGCGAAATGCGGTTGTTTTTATGTTCGCAACATCGGAGCCGGCTAAGTCGAACTGGTCAGCGTATAATGGGGATTACAGTTAATAAATACACACCATCTGGTTCGGTGATTCCCAAGCAAAATCTAATGCTACCATCTGCTACTCCGGGAAGATATTTATTCTTCTGGGCTTCGGTACCGAACGCCACGATGGGAGGGACTCCAATTCCATTACCTCCACCTAAGCCCCAGCTCACACCAGAATATCCCTATTTTAATAAACCCACGACAGTCATATGGGCGATAGAGGAAGAAACTCACCAGTCGATTCAATTCGTCCGTCAAGATGGTAGTATGCCAAGAGTCCCATTCCTCGAAAGGGATATCTCCAGGGAGCTTCACATTTGGAAGCCCGGTAGTGATGGCTAAGTAGCCTAGCTCGGCGTGTCTTTTCCAAACCCAAAGTTGATGTCAGAGCTCTTCAGTTATTTACACATCTTCGCTTTACTCACATGATCCGGCACAACTCCAGCTGTCTCCCATTCAAAAGCATAGGGAAGCAATTCCTCATCCACATATTTCCTGACCGCAGCTCTCAATATACGGTGAGAATCAGTGTAGTGCGGTGATACGTTTCGCGAATACCAGAGTGGCTCAGCGTATGGTACATGACTGCCGAATGATTCCATGGAGTCAGGTGGAGATGGCGAATGTGCCACTGGAGTGTTTTGGGAGAACATTATGTTGTAAGGATAAGGTAAATTCGTAGTCTCCGAGTCCGAGAGTCAAGAAGTAGACGAATTGATATTAAATACAGATAAATAGGTGAAGGGTTTGCAGTAACGCCTGTCAGACATTGCTGACCCTTGAGCCACGGTACCGAGGCATCTTGGCGACCTCCGCTATTGAAGACTTTGGCTGGTGGTGTAACGATTTACGTTAGATTTGATATTAATTTCTGAACATACCTATGGCTATAAAGTTAGTGAGGCAATATCTAGATCTATTTTCACGAAGTACCGACTTAGCGGATATTAAATATTCATCAAACGTTAAAGATCTCAATATCCTCACGTGACCTTCATGTAGGTCAAGTTGCAACCTTTAGTGAACATTTAGTCAATTGCTAGATTTCGACATCAGAATTGTTACTTTTAAAAATCGACGGCAAACCTGTTTGTGCTGATAATTAGATTTAATGTAGCAGGATTTCTCAGGCTGCTTTTGGAGGTTTGTAATAACAGTATGGTCAAGAAACCACTACGTTTTGCACACTTGAGATCATGCATATGCAACCACTCAGAACTATCAACGACAGCAGATGACAAAACGATAGTTGTTTTGGAAATTGTTATTACGTGCGCTGTTTAGTCGTCTTGCACTTTAGAAAAAGATCTCAATATAAGTCAGACCCGCAACACGATCTAAACTGCCTTGATATACATCTGTAAAATTACTAACGACGATTTGTATCTTTACGATCCCCCATATAGTTCTACCGGTTTCGGATGGTGTCCAGCACGGAATATGGGATTCACACTCTCGCTGTTAGCTATCTCATGGGCCTGATGTGGGCCCAGCTCAGAGAAGTTAGACTTTTGAACTGGTGTGTATGACATTGGTGAAGAATTTCCTTTCCTTTTGTGACGAATAACAAAAGCCCAGACTAGGGCACAGACTGCCGCAATGAATACCAAACCACCAATTGTGCCGCCAACTATTGGGCCAGTCGGGACTTTTGATTTTGTCTGCGTTGTCCGGGATGAGCCGATTGAATTTGACGTTTCTGGTAGAGTTGGTGAAGTTGATGTAGTAGGTAAGGTGGGCGTAGAGAAAAGTGCTTCCACGGAGGAATTATCCCAATTTTCTTTCGACGGGCTGCAACAGGAATTAGTAACTATTTCACATGATAGGAATCTACGAGAGTTAAAAATCGGCGTGCGCGCTTCGGAGAACTACATGAGTATTCTAGAATCGAGATATCCTCTAAAGGTCTCTTACTTTGTTGAGTAATAATTTGAGACTAATTCTGGTCGGACGTATGCAGCAGCGCTTGCATTGTAGTTACCCGACCACTTTGACTTCGTCGTGTCAAATACTTGTAATCCTTGTGGCCAACGATTGTCACTGTATTTCTTATTCTTTGCAGAAGGATCCCATCCGCCATAATTCAGTATCTGGTTCTTAACCATTTGACAGGTATGTCCTGCCCTTGCCGGGGTATATACGGGATTTTTAATCCATTGAAAAGCCGGAAGAGACAAGATGTAAACGTACTGGGCGTCGGGTTCGAAGTCGCCATCGTTAATGCCGGTCCCTCCGTAAACAAATCTGCAGGGATAGAATTAGTGATCAATCAGAAAACGCCAACTGAAGTTTGGAATCTAACGCACAATTCGTAAGAAGCAGTGTTAGTCTCCTGCGCGCCAGTCGTACAAAAGCCGATCCGGCCTGCAGGCACATCACCACCAGCAGTCTGAGTATACCATGATCGAGACGCTATATCGTACATATGAATTGTTGATAAGGAAAGTAATTTATATTGTAAATCTGCCCTCTTGGTCGTGCTTCGTTTCCTGAAATCGGCTCTCATAGTTGCGCCACCGATATAAACAATAATTCCCTCCCCGGTACCAAAAGACGATATAAAGTGTGCGGTTCCACCTTCGATTCCGCCAATTGAGAATGGACCGATACTTTGAGCTCCTGTGAATGTTTTGTGGTCACCTACAATCGTCATATTAAGCAAAGGATTAAACGTTCTAATACCACGAGAGTATCCGCCTGTCACGAATCCTCCGCTGGGGGTGTCCACAATGGAGGGGCTAATTGGCCAAGTAATGTCGTTCAAAGTAGCTGTTGTAGATGTCCATTTGCCGTCTCCTTTATTTGGGGTGAAGTCCCAAATGGTGTATGGCCTGGCAAATGAAGATTCGTCTGAGGAAATGCGCCCGCTATACATGACGAATGATTTAGTCGAACTCTGCCAAAACAGACCTGGACGACGATATGTCTCCGTTCCTGAAATCTCAGATGGTTTTGCTATCTGATAGACCACGGCAGATTCGGCCTTCCATGACGATGAAAGGTCTATGGAGCGTGTAGGAGCTGTTGATTAGATTCGGTTAGGGCCAGGTGAATTAAAAGAGACCAAATTCTCTCTAGGAAAAATTGACGATAGTGGACTGGCTCCAAGCCATTTCAGATAATGATCAAGCAGATGTTTCAACTCAAACCATCATCCAAGTTCATACTACAGTCGCTATTGTGCAATATCTCGAGAAAGGTAGAGTTCTGAATAGCAAAACACGTACGGTAGTGCGTGTCATTTCTAGATGACGCTCCAACCTCATACATCTCACCACCTTCAATATATAACCAGTTATCTACGATCACGCCTACATTATGCCTGCTCAATTTCATACTCTCAAGGATTGGATATTGAAAGACTTACAAGTCTGATGCCAGGCTATTGCAAAAGTAGAAGCTGATACATTCCATGGCGTCAGTGCAGCTCCAGTTGATATGAAGAGAATTTGGAAGGTCGCCAAAACCGTCCCAAGGACAGAGTAGAATTGCATCGTTTCCAAAATAAAACGAAAATAAAAATCACATTTGTGAGAGGAGAGTATGGAAGTACAAGTGAAATGGTGCAGGAAAAGGTTTGATTGTTGGAGGGCGGGATTGTAATACACTGCGCCGCAGGGTGCGGATACCCCTGATGTATGTACGTACTATCCCAGTATCATGTTGTCGTATTCTCGTATTGTTGTATCGTTGTATAGTCGTACAGTCGCACAGTTGCAGTAATTTGGCCCCCTCCCTCGATCAGACTAACCTTGGCGCCTGCATCCCCTGCCTCTTAGCCCCTAGATTTCCCAGAGATGCCCATATCAATGCATATTTTGAAGCATTCATATTACATGAAGAAGAAAGGTTCCAGGCGGCTTATGCACATTTCCATACACGATCACCACGGTCAAAAATCACACAACACCCACAGTAGGTGTTTCATTAAATAATCAAACATTCTCAATCCTGATTCATATGAACTAGGTCCATATTTTGCATCATCCAACATATGCATCTCGAATGGGTTTGATGCTTGCTTATCGCGTATGGCAAGTTCGGTGTTGAGTTCCTGGAGGCTGCTCACCTCATCTAAGAGTTTCCTTATTTGGTCTAGCTCTTTAGATTTGTTTCGAATTTCTTTTCTGATACAAGAGATCTTGGCTTAACTTTGGAAGAGTCTTGGAGAGAATGTGAAAATGGGTGAGGGTGAATGGGATATCTTGGTTAGATTGAGTGAGCACGGCAAAATTTAGTTGAGTAAATTTGAGGCTAGGTACCGCTACATAGAATTTCAGCTCAGCCTAATGTTTAAAACGCAGAATTCCTGGAATTCTTGCTGTGTTTTCTCCAACAGCATCCGAATATTAGTATCCTGGCTATACCTGTTCACCATGTACCTCATACAGACTCTGAGAGACTTGAACTTTGGAGAAAACCGTTTCAACGCGCGATAGCAAACCACGTACGAATCCTCCACAATTCCATTTGTGGATCAGCTAAACGAACTCCAACATGTGCAGCTAGTTGTCTTCCTTGAATCTGGAAGCAAACTTTTAGAAAACGTAGGTGATAGCTTCTACGGCCAATACTCACCTGTGTTTACAATGAAGACAATAATAGAATATTGTAGATCCTTCATCGGCACTTCTCAATTGCGCTTCAGAATATGTCAACTCCAGCTTCCCACATGCAGGGCATTCCTTGTTAGTACGAGCCCCGATATTCTGTTTCTCCTCAACTGAAAGAACTTGAATGGTCGAAGTGAGTTTATCACGCAGGCGAGATGGAAAACTCTGACTTGTTGAGGTAATGCATGTTGAAAGAACAGTGTCTTTACCTCTAATTAGCTCAATGACAAGATAAGAAGTTCAGTGCAGCCAACTTTTGTTTAGTTTCTCACAGCAGTCGCACTTCACGACAGCCTCTTGAGTTACCGAGAGAGTATCTCCGCAATCCGTGCAAAATTGAATAGCCATTTAGAAATGCCGATCTCTTTTGTTGACGAGGAGAGTGATACAGTAGCCGGTATTTGTATGAGAACGCCCTTTCCCATACTGTAGCCTTAATCGATTTAATATTGCAGCCTTGCATCTGCGCTAAACTGTATGCAGTATAGCTCAATTAGCGGCTCAGTGCATACATTTGTCCCTATCCATAGGAAAAGATTCTTTAAATAATGAAGATGGAATTGAGTAAATGGAGGTTCAATTGCTTCATCTTATTCTGGGTCTCTTTCGGTTTTGATTTTACTTGCTGAGATATGCAATGAATACAAGCAATGTATATTGTGATTCTGTAGCTTATTTAGACATACGATTGAACATGATCATAATATTTCGCTCTCCTACTCGCAGATAGAAGATAGATCAGCATTCCCAGGACCAAGTATATATACATGGGCCCTTGTTCAACATGCAGAATCCGCTTCCTAACGGTATTTCACCCGCGCCTTATCCTATAGCCAAGGAAACTATGATTGCCACGAACTATTTACTGTCACGGTGGTTGCACAACTTGCAGGAACTACAAAGGTGTGGTTTGGATCCTTCTCCCACGTAACAGCCCCACTACTTGCAACGTTGATATATTTGTAGGTAATCGCTGTCCCTGGAGCGAACGCAATGGTTATGCTCCAAAGAGGATTCGAAGACGTATAGCCACTAGCAGAAAGGGCAATGGCATTTGCCGTGTTCCAGCTACCAAGGGAAGCAACATCACCGACAATTTTAATGGTTTGCCCAACAACAGTGGTTGCAAGTACATTGAATGTTACGGCAACAGACGTGGCAACAGAACAAGAGGTCGCTGTGCTGGTAGGAGAGCCGACAGTGGTCGTTGGCGGTGGTACACCGCTGACAGGCGTTTGGCTGGTAGGGAATGCACCTGTTGGTGCGGTGGAATAGGTACCAATCGCCGAAGTAGCGGAGCAGAACGATGGTACACTTGATGCCGTTGGCTCTCCCCAGGAGTATGGTACCACTCCAGCACGACGAGCTGCAGCTGTCAAAAAGGCGGCATACGACCAGGTGAGATCATACGCGGACAGTGGTTGACCATTTGATCGGGAAAACTGCTCGGACAGGGATCCATTGGATTGGGCATATGTAGCAACGACGTTCACATAGCCATCAGCATATGCCTTAACGCTGTTATAAATCGATGAATATGTCGAAGTAGATGAAGCATAAGTACCGACTGTAGCTGAGGAGTAGATATCTCTGAAGAACGCTAAGGAAACCGAAGTAATAGTGATTGATCCTTGTCTATTCCAGGTATATAGAGCATCATATAGTTGCTCTGCTGCTGCGAACGTATTCAGATACCAGGGGTTACCACCAAAATAGCTATCCTCGGGATATCTACCGACGGCGACTGCAACACCTTGAGGGATGCCATTATTGATGGAGTAAATCGAGCGGAAAGAATCCGTTGTTGTCTTGTGATTAGCTAACGCTCGATCAGAACATCTAAGTAGATTAGCTCGGCAAAGGTAGAATCAATTTTAGAATAGCAACGTACGGTTGAAATGTCGTAGCGTCACACCCTGCTGTTGGATCAAAGGTTTGAATAGATCCGAGTATGCTGTTAGCATCCTTCCCAGACCGACCATTGTTTTGGTTGATGTTGGCTATAACGAGGCTTTGAGATGAGCTCCAAAACGTCTGCAGAAAGCAAAGAATTTGTGGTGCCTGAGAGTCACAATAAGTGCAACTTTTCCCGATCAGGGCTGCCAACGCACTTCCTTCAACGAGAGCTCTGTGTTGAGCATTGATTGTGAAAAAACTGGATCCTGAGACTTCTTCCCACAAGTCAAATCCAGTGTTGTTCCTGAAACATAATTAGCACAAAAAAAAATAAAAAAACTGGGAGACTATACCAATATTGAGCAACGTAGCTCAAATCGTTTTGAATTACCGGCCAAACAAGGGATGTCACGGTAGAAGTATAACCATTATTGACTGTAAAGATGTCAGCACGGCTCACGCACGAAAATTGGGAATTTATGCTTACTTAGCCACTTCGAATACGTGATCAATGCAGTCGCTCTAAGAGCAGGACCATCTCGTTGGGGCCGACCCCAAGCGCCAGTGAAAGCGGAACCATCTGCGTTGTATTTGGGCTCAGCTAGCCCGCCACTGGAGAGACCTCCAGATGGTGTGGAAACTGTCTGGAGCTTGGCTTGCGCAGTGATATATCTCTGAATCTGAACTTGAAGAGAAGAGTCATATGTAGCAATGAAAGTATCAACAATAGTTTTAAATACCAATGCCGAATCTCGAGTCCAAGTGTAGAAATCTATAATATGTTATGTAACGAATCTAGTCTTTTGCGGGAGTTACTTACAGTCTGGATTTGCGCGACCAGGACCTGCAATAACTAATCCAGAGGCAGCCCCAGGAACACAGGCTCCTGAAGATCCAATATTGCAGAGTAAATTTCGCAATGCTATTGGACTTTCCGTTGCAATAAACGAATCGACAGATCGTTTCAAAATTTCGGCATTTCGTTCCTGTACTCGGCTTGGTTCTGGGAGACCAAAGACTGCTTGCAAAGCAAGACTGCCTAGCATCAACCAAGAAGTGAAAGAATGCATGATAAGATTATATCAACAATGAGAACAAAGCTGAAGCTTGCAGATGGGATGAGATGAGTGAATTGGAAAAGCTCAAAGGCTTTATATCTTCAATAGATCTCCACTATATACAATTTTCCAACATGCCACCGTCGTGGCGCAAGAGTACGGCCGATATGGCCGTAGAGGTTGTGGTTTATTTCATAGTAGTGACACCTCAACAGAACTCTCTCCGTGGTTGCAGGTTAAGCGGGAAAAAGCTTGCGGGACTAGCCTCTGATAAAGTGCTTGGACTCATTGCTTGTCACTACAAAGTTTCCATTATTTTATAGGCACAACTTTACTTCAAGCGGAGCCTGTACACCTATCATTTTTTGGTATTCGGTAGTCAATTCCGGATAGAAACCTATCAAGCGGCAACGATGAGGGATCTACCTTCCACGTGCTAACAGTGAGTGAGGGGTGCTCGTTGGCTTGTTATCCTCGCTAGATCTCGCTTAGAATGTATAATACGCAACATATTGCCTTCCCCACTCCACCTCCTCCTTTCGATACAGCTTCCGTGAAATCTGGGGACCCCGTACATGTTATCCTATCGGGCCGTCCCTGGATTGGTACTGTTCCCCGAACTCACCATGAACAGAAATTTGAAATTTAGAGTTTCTTAGGCTCTTAAGGCCAGAGGTTGTTGATTGATCGCTGACTGTTAGGCGTGAATAGTGTTTAGGTATAGCCAACTATAGGATGAAGGCTGTATGTATGTTTTTTGTATACACAAGTTCGCGTAGCGTTCGTTTTTTAAAATCATTGCTGTAACCGGTCGGCTGAAAACTATTCAATCGTTCTGATCATAACAATAGCTTCAAATCATTTTCGACGGATGATCTATGTCACCGAAGAACGTCCGTTTATCTGAAGTTTTGTTCTAAGATTGGTAAAATAAGAGCTTTTAGTGCCCTAACACTGACCTGAGTCCGACTTGACTCCGACCCATGAAGTTTTAATACATGCTACATGCAACACGCCATTTGAACCTTGCATATGACGAGCGAACGTGGCTTGCCAGTTCTATTAGTGTGTATCTGACGTATGTCCACATTGGAAAAGATTAAAGAACCGCCGAGATCCATTTTGAATGATGGTTTTGCAGGTATATCGGCACTTATATGCAGTGACCAGAATTTTCAAGCAGACACCAAATTTTGTGAGACGTCACATCTCCAACATGGAATTTCTATTGTTAGATAGTAAAGTGTGTACCCTATTAGCTCTTAAATTTCTGCGAGTTTCCATGCATGACACTGGGTACCATAAATTCGAGGCTGTCTGCTCTAAGATCGTTGCACCGTGGTTTTCTACATCTGGTGAAGCTACCTAATTACCTGGTTGTCATAGTCGAATTATCTGCAAAAGAGTTTAAGTTTTCAGATTGTGCAGAAACCAAAATCTCAGAAAAGGAGGGAGGATTCGCTGATTGTTTTATCGATATGAAGACTTCTGCGATTGCAGAATCTGCTGGTGACACTTGACAGTAGAAGAAGGTGAAACAATTCAATGACTTTAAACTCTATGACCTTCTCTAGACCACTTTTCCATGATTTACAGAGTTCTTAATAGTCGTGTACCATCGCCGGCTATATCAACCTGATTAGAATGTACCAATCCTTAAGGATACATTCTTTTTTCCATCCACTATCGCATTGACACCACCAATTGACATATTGTCCTTTACTATCTCTAAATGCTGAAGCTTGGTATCTTATGTGTACCTGATATATGCAATAAGGTAAGGATTTGCCTCCTTGTGCCAGCTCAAGTATGTATTCTGAAAAATGCATACATTCTTCATGAACACGGTATCTCGAGGTATAGGCAGCCCCCATCTTGAGATCTTTCAAGGAGATACGTTCCAAGTATGTTGCTAGCTCTGTCATTCTTGCATAACCACAAGCTATGTGTCGCGTGACTATTTTCTTCGTTAGCCTTGAATCAGTACCTACACAAAAGCTTCAAAGCCTATGAGCGGCCACTTAACCCACCGTTGAGAACTGAGTCACTTTTAGATGTAAAGGTTTAAATTGGAGTTTGAAGTTTTCTCCGAGTGTCAGAAAAAAAAAAGCAATGATACCATAATACAAATCTCTATAGAATCCCTTTAACAGTATTGAGTAGTTTGCGAATGTTTAAGTATTTTGAGGTATCAACATAATCGGATCCGCCAGACGGAAGTGTAGCGATGGGCCACCAATGAGTTTGTAATTTTCATATCTTGCACTAAACAAATTCAGTAATCTGTGGCTTGAGCTGGAAGTGTTTACCTGGCCGCTGTCATTGCGTTTCGCAACACCAAATCTGGGATTTGTGACTCGCAGAATCGTTTAACCTTCCTACATGAACTATACTTAGTACAAGTGCAACTTTAGCTTCAAGCATAAGAGTCTAAAAACTAGCTAATTGCGAGATACGGGGCGAAAAGAGAATTCCAGAAGATGACGGCTGCTTGATTAGTTTATATATCTTCGCTACTCGAATTGTTCTTGCTGAATTGTGTCATGAATTCAAGCTATAACTGGAGCTGAAGCTGGAGCTAGGACGAAGATCCTGAGAATAGACTTTGAATAAGAAAAGGGAATATATATATATATGCTGTATAGCCAAGTGGTATTGTGTGACAATCATAACGCCAGTAAACCCCACAGTATAAAGACAAAAGATCCGCCCGTCAGTCATACAATCATCAGTGCAGTATTCCATATAACAGCACATCCCTAACTAGCCTTATTTCAGTTCCACCTTTGCCTTCGGCTCCACTGGTAAGCCACTCTTCCTCCCTGTCTCAACGCTATTTGACTTCTCCCTTCCCACAACCTCCTTTAACACTTTCAGTCTCTCCTCTGTAACCTTAATCGCCCTATCAACCTCCTTCGCAGCCATCTTTTCATCCTTCAACCTATCTTTCACTGTGTTGGCTTCACCGATAGCAATATCGCGTAGATGGTCCATTCCCACTCGATCTTCGAGCCAATTCCATAACTCGCTTTCTTCTCTTTGCCACAACTCCTCGTATGCAGCTACTCGTTCGGGAGTACTAGCTCTCCACCCTATTTCTCCACCACCACGTGCACCAAAACCAAACCAACTTGCTACCAATAAGCCTACCAGAAGACCGTACATCATATTACCTGTCATCAATGGAGCTACCATCCCAACGACTGGTCCTAGAATTGGACGAACAGGCTCAAACAAGCCCCAATTAGCGTCCTGGTCTTTGGACTTTGAGCCATTCTCTGCTGCTTTTGAAACCGAAGCTGAATTCTTGGATTTGCGACTTTTCTTCCCTTTCTTGCCTGGAGCAGTGGCAGTGGAACGTTTTGAGGAGACGGCTGTTTCGAGCGAGAGAAGAATATCTTTCGCGTATTTTATTTGGCCATCGTTCGCACCTTTTTCAATGGGACCTGGATCTGTTAGTTAAGGAATGATCAAAAGAAAACAAGTCATACCTTTCAGCCATGATTTCCCGGTCCATTCTATGGCGCAATTAATCTGAATCCGAGTCGCATTACCTTCTGCCCATGTAAGACAATATTTCGTTTTCGTGCTGAAAACATTCCCACTGGGTACATCAGGCGTTTGGGTTGAGATCGACACTGAGACGGCTTTCTCGAGATCTAAAGAATCCAAAGTTTCCGTGCAAACACATTTAGTCTGCTTGGGACCTATGGCACCATTCAGAGGCTTGATGTAAGAGTACGAGCGAATCTTGTTATCTAAGCTAAGAGGCTTTTTTGAATTTTCATCCAACATAGTTAGCTCCAAGCACTTTTGTTCTACTGTAAGCCAGTTGGCCATCCATACTGTGGATGAAGGACCAAACATGAGACTAAAAACTTTGCCAAGTGGTGCTTGAATAACGTCATCCGCGAGAATTTTGGCATAATGAGTAGAGCCATCTGCACATTCTGTGGGCGCGTGGGCCGCAGGTCCAGGAAAGTCCACGCCTACTGCGCTTGGCGTAACCTCCTTCTTCTCAATGCCAGCACCGTTAGTAACCACAGCAGTAGAAGGTTTCCTACTGACAATCTTCTCTGCAATTTCACTTCCCGCAACACTGCCAGGTTGTTCGTAACTCATGGCGTCATCACCGTCTTCGTCGTACATATCGCCATCATCACTGTCGGTCTCTGATTCTGACTCACTGTGTGCGGCAACAGTGCCCTCATCTTTTTCTGTTTTATCTCCGGCACCTGCATCATCGATCCGTACTCCATTAAGAGATGTTGTCAGATTAGGATGGCCAATTCTCCAAATATTAACAATTAGGTCATAGGTTGAATCCCGACTAGTGAAGCTGGCGAAGATGTTTTTAGAATGTAACGTAGAGATTTCCAGGCCATTCTTGAATAACAAAGCCGTGCTTCGTTTCTCAATCGATACAATCTCATCAAAACTCATGACCAGAGTCGTCACCCATCCAAAAATATTACTACTGAAGCAGAGATGCCCTTCAGAAACGTATAATCGACCATGCGCCAGAATCTCCTTTTGTAAAGCACAGCTATAGTCCTCGATGAGATAGTCGTCATCTGGCACGCTTCTGAATAGTTGATGATAATCGCGATTTCGTTTCTTGCTTGCAACAGCAAAGCCTGTGATTTTCGGAGTACCAGCACTAGGATGAGCAACTGATGAATGTGCAGCCGAGATCATAGCCCCAATAGTCGTACCATTTGACATTCCAGTAGCTGCTGAGCTACCTCGTTTACGGCGTGTGCCCATAGCACTACGAATGCTGCCACTGCGGTGTATACCGGATTCAGCTTTACCTTCAAACAAACTACCATTTGGTGGAGTCTGCTCTCCCATGGAAGGCTCGTAAAAAGATTGCGGTCTTGCAACAGATCGCAAGTCTTCGGCTTCTGGGGTTTGCGTATTTTCTGGCTTTGCCCCATTTGCCGGCGTACTTGCTCGGATTGTGGATGCATCATTTTTATTTTCAGATCTACCTCTCGAGTCCTCATTGAACTTGGTAGTGGTGGGTGTATCTGTGCCGCTGCTGTTCTCAGATATCCCGAGGTGACTTAAGCTAAGGTCCCCCATCCCTAAAGTCTTTACTGCAAGCTCCTTTTCTTCCACTTGATCCTCTGAGTTGTTCTCTCCTAAAGTTTCGACAATTGGGCTATCCAATTCCCTAATTTCCTGTATAGTGTTCTTGTGTTTTCCTCCTGGCACAACCGATGTATTTGTGATTGTGTTTCCGAGTGTAGTTGCCGCGTTTTGCGCAGCAGAGAATACAGAGGAAAAGAAGCTCCCACCTCCTTGCGTTGTGCCAGTAGTTGCGAGCCCGTTCTCGTGTAACGGTGTAAGTGGAGCTGAAGTGATGTTCGACAATTTACTTGGTCCTAATGTTGATCCTGATCTAATTCTTCGGTGTGATATCATGTTCCCCGACGCTGAAGTTACGACATTTGGATTTACAATCGGGTCCGAAGAGCCTCGTTCTCTTTGGGTAGCAGGTGAGAATTCGAGCGCTTGACTATCCGTTGGTGTTGGAGGAGTATTTACTATGGTGGGTGCAGGCTCTCCTGGGGGAGGAGGGGGTGGTGTTGAAGGTAGACTCGTGTTTAAGGGTCGTGGAGCTTTCCCGGTGCGAGGGCGATCCGGGGATGAGTTTGCAGAAAACCCTGATGTTTGGTGTGGGGATGCTATCCTCTCAGGGAATATTGCTCCAATTCTAGATGCGACACTTCCTCTTCTGCTGTCAGATGTAGCCTTTTCCTTTTCTTTCGGCGTCAATTCGACTCCTCCACTTCTTTCTGGGCTAGACTGTGGACTAGGTGCACGTTTTCCAGGTCGTAGTGCGTCTTTCAATCTGCGAGCTGGAGATGGCGATCGGTTTTGAGATCCGTCTGTGGGTGCTCGCAAAGTATTTGCAGTGGACGTCGGTTCTGTTTCCGGGGAAGCCAGGTTGTCGGATTTTGTGGTTGAATCTGTCGAGGAGACAAGTCCGTGCGGCTGGCTTTCTAAGCCGTCGTTATAGATGTCAACGGGAACGTTCGTCGTATGTATGAGAGGAGAGGAAGTAGTGAGATAGCCCGTATGCGAAGGGTGTGATATTAGTGGAGGCGGTGCAGCTCGACTAGGAGGCCTAAAGGAAGCTTATAATTAGAGAAAGTACACGTAATCATCTAAATCATATAATATGATCAATGCAAAGGAGCAGGAAGAAATGCAGATTGGTATCAGGCGATAGCAAAGCAAGCATCGGGCTTAATGTGTTGATGGCTACGGCGAATGAGTTGTTTGGATGAACGTCGTTGATCCTTGGTGTTACTAAATCCTTCGCTTCTGCCATGCTGGGATGCGGATGTGACGCTGCGCACCGCCTTCAAGAAAGTTCACAATAAACATGGGACATTAAAGAGGAAAACTGAGCTTACGGTGGGTAATCTGGTTCCGATTCATACATCAGCGGGCTTTCGTTGTCGTTAGTATCATTGTGGTACATCGGGGTTCTGCTCTCGTTTTCCAATGTCCCGCGATCAGCAACGCTTCTACCTCTCGCAGCCTCTTCTAAAGCCAATTGTTCCTCTTCTTGTTCTTGTTTCTTTTGTCTTCTCTTGGTTCCAAGCTTTGGTATCAATTTTTTGATCCCATTGGGGTCACTGGTCTCGTCGTCGTGGTGGGAAAGCTTATCAACAACGGAATCAACGGATCCTCGCAGGCCGCGGTGGCTATCACTGTCGGTTCCTGCACCTCTAGTAGAAGAGACGCTTCTCAAAGAATTATTGGCAGATCCTCTATTCTTCTTGTCGCGCCGACCTTTGGAGAAAATCGTAGTTAGGCCATTTCTTGTGGGTGACGACGATTCATCCATCGTGTAGGCAGGCGCTCCGTTTGAGTTTGGCTAGAGTCGTACTAGAGTTGTTCGGGCGAGGCTGTTGTGAAGCGCATGTGTGTATTTGTATATATTGAGCAGAGGGAACTGATCGTGGGATAATTCGAACTCCTAGAGCTGCCCTACTACTGTATTTCAGATAGAGTTGGTAATTCGGCTTGTGATAACGCGCCTGGGCCAGTTCCTCTATGATTGCATGCTCATGTCCGTATGGCGGTACTCAGCACATTTTCGTGCGGGAGGGATTGCTGAGAGAGATAAGCTAGGAGTGTAATGTGTCACTGCGAATAGCTTCAATATTGAAACAGGAGTAGCTCGGCCTTCTCCTTCCCATGACGAGCTACCTTCTTGGGAGCCTCCATCCTACTATTCCCCTGTTGTGTAAGACGCAACACCTCATTGGTTGCTTACTTCGGCGTTAAGATTAGCCGACCTTGTCGACGCTCCGCCATGTCAGCCTCGTGATGTTCATCATTCAGTGCCCGTACCACCAAGACCAAGACATCCATACGACGGTACCAAAATAGCGAATCCTACTGCTTGGCTTATGGCAGCTGTTTGATAGCCAAACCTCAAAGACGAAATAGTAGCAGAGGAATCGCTGCGATGGAATCTTCCCCATTGATTCTGGTACGCACTCCCCTCCTCCATGATTGACCACGCTAACTGTCATTCAGGCCCACGATCATGCGAGGGCAGCCTCAATAGCGACTCAAAGCTCAGAAACTACTGTTGCGATCAATGAACATGCTCTAGCAGCTGGAGAATTCTCCAAGGCAGCTTCTGGTACTTCTAACGCTGAAGCCTTACGGACGTTGCAACTACTGGAGCAACATCACCAGAGACTATCCGAATTGCTTCGCTATCCTACAGAAAACCCCCCCTCAGCTACAAACGCGCCCGAAGTACAGGCCATTACAGAGAAACCACTTTCAACATCTGCGGCAGTAGCTGAGCTACGTGCCTCCAAATCTGATTTGGGACCTCGAGCCTCGTCTCCCTTACGGGCACTTCCCAGCCTCCAGCATCCTCGCCGCCTACCACCCCGGGATCTCAGTTCTTCTATTGCTACTAACCTTGCATCAGCCCGTGGAATACGCACAAACCATTCGCGCCAACCTCTATCTCCAAGCATATCAACACATCAGGCTCCTGGTAGCTTAGAGTCACTTCCGCGTAAGGATAGCAAACGGAAGATTTCTAGCATCCCCGAACATGGCCAACCATCTTGGCTCCCTCCATCACAGCCCCAGCAAATCAATAGCTTGCCCACGCAGTTAGCAGCAGATGCTACGGGACAGGATGAAGGTTTCTCTAAGTTCTACAGTGCAGTCGAAAATATACTGTACAAACTCTCTGCACCACTTGCTTTCGCAGGCCTCCCACTCACTACAGAAGTCGCTAAAACACCCGAACCAGAAACAACGAGCAAAAGGGACAAAGGGAAAATAGTAAAGGAACGACCGAGTTCCGATCCTGATCTTTCACAATTCATCTCTCGAGCTGCACTTCGAGCATCAGCTCGTGATGGCCATTCTGGCGGCGACTCTTTTTATGTAGTCCCATCGACAGGTCATACAGCATCGTACGCACAAATCCTCTCCTTCGACGAGAAAGAAAAGCGCCGTCTAGCCGCATCCATGCACAGCGAAAGTCCTGACCTTTTCGCCGACCCCAACGAGGAAGATGATTTTGTAGACGCCCGAGAAACACCCATGCCGCCATCTCCCTCTGCCTCACGGACTCGATTCAGACGTCTAAATTCTAAACAAATGGAGAACAAAGTCGAGGAGCTGGGGATGGAAAACGAGAGTTTGAAACTTGTAGTTGATAAATTGAGTAAGAGGCTGCATGCCTTTGAAATGAGTGCCCAGAAGAGCAGTATGGCATTACAGGAAAGTATGCGTATGATGCGTGATATGAGTCCGGTAGGCAGGTCTCCGACGCTATCCCGGGGAAACTCTGTAGATGAGGGTTTAAAATCGAAGGTCGTGGAATTGGAGGAGAGCGTAAAATTGGGAGTGAAGGAGGTTGACAGGTTGGGAAAGGAGAATGAGAAGTTGCGGACAATGGTGGCAAGGTACAGGGAGAGGTGGGATAAATTGAAGGAGGGTGCTAAGACGAGACGGGAGGGGGCAGGTGTGAAGAAGGATGATACTGCTTTGTCATGAGATCTATTCGGGTTTTGACCATGGATAAACCATTTTAGGGAAGGATTTTCTAATATGAAATTCTGTTTTCAATTCGCTCTAATATCGAATGACAAAAAATGGCTTCTCTAGTAGGTACAGCTAATAAAACAAGTGTCTGAATACTAGTCTACGTAATCCACTTCTACTAAAGTCATAATATGTTGACGGCTATCCATAAGATGAATAACCTGTACTAACCGAAGTACCTGCTCAAGGAGACCCCGGTTGGAGTCGTTCAATACTGCTAACACAGATATGAAATGAGCTTTCGGTTAGGCTTTCAGAAGGCTGGCTTGCACATCTCACGCTTTAGTACATAAATGTGGCGCTGTATTCCAGAATCAAATGAAAGCTGAATTTCCTTTGCCGAGATACTTTGCATAATCGCAATGGTATGTCAACGAAAGTTCTCAACTCGTAATCAAGGTCAGAGAGAAATTAAAATACGAAGATAGACTAGTGGTCTCACAATTATGTTTCGCAAGTTAATATCGCTATTATTACTCGCCCTATTTACTATCTCGACTAATATTATATAGTATGAACCCGGCCGTGAACGCCATCTCTTGCTAAAGTGATTCGACCATGAGGTCTTCGTTTCAGCTTTCGTTGTTTTCTGAATACGATAAAGAGGTTTATACAGAATAAGACTGTCTTAAGACGCGCTACCCTTAGTGAAGATTGCTAATGCTCGCTTAGGAAAGGGGCCGCTCAAACGTCCAGCTATATTCAGGTCACATGATATCCATCTAGTAGTTGCTCATGATACATCACAGGAAACCGAGACCTACATATTCGCAAGATAATGGTAGGAATCTGGATGTTGGATAATAGGACGTGGAAGAAGAATCTGGAATGTGGTCGTGCTTAAGCTACTGATCGGAATCTGTTAATATTAAATCTAGCTCGATTTAAATTAGGTTTTTTACCATTTCAATATCCAAATGTGGTACTAAAGAAGAGACAAGATGTATTCAATCTAGATGGACGAGTCGAGCGTTGTAAAATGCAAACTATGCCGTTGACCATAAACGCTTACACCTCTCGCACGATGGGACCCCTTGGACTTCGCAACTAACATCATGAGGCCTTCCCACAAGTAGCGGGAACGTTCTCGTGAACACTAGCATAGGGTTCTCCTCAGTATCCCGGATCTGTAATTCCACCCCATCTTCCGCCGCTGCATTTGCTTCAACCTTCTCAAAAATGAACTTGGGAGCCAACTTGCCACTTCTTTTCTTGCCTCGTCGTTCGAGGCTATGCAACAGCTTTGTCAATTCCTTCAGTCGCTCGATGTCGAGGTGTCTACTATCATCCACTCCATATCGAAGGGCAATCTTATGGAAGGTGGACAGAATAGCAGTTACTGGCAGGAGATTTCCGTAGAATGCACCGGGTTTCAAACTCGAAGACAGACGTTGTTCGAAATCTGGAGTGCGCTGAGCTACGGCATTCGCCTCAGCGGAATTGCGCGATTGCCTGATATTTATGTGCGCACATAAGATAAGCTTTGTCCATTTCTCGAGAATTTCGCCTTCAAACAAGCTAGCTTTTCTTGAAAGTGGTGGTACTATATCAAGTAAATCAAACTTCACTTCTACAGGGAACCTTGATTTATAATTTTTCCCTAGACCTATACCTATTATACCCTTGACGTCAGCATATTTTCTACAATTGGAACCATACAACTCCAAACTTTCTCAATAATAACAGTTTACTCTGATTAGTCACTACTTACCTAGATTGTCAAAAATGCATACGCTATAATGTGGCTCTCCATAGGTTGGGCGGCGGAATGTCGAGCCGCCTAGGAACTTTTGAGTTGTAGACGAAAAGGTGACCCTTGATTGCACTGTTCAGGATTAGTATCGAAGGACAGAATAGTTTGAGCATTCACTTTGTCTGGGGAAAATATACTCACGTAGATCTCGAGACAAGGAAGAAGACGCAATCACCCTACAACGATCCGGAAGATCTTCAACTGTAGCAGCTTCCGGGGTTGGCATAGACCAATCTCGAGTAGTCGTAATGGTCCAAAGGTTTTTGACATCGAAGTGTATGGTATCCGTGAGTTGGCCAACCATCCATGCAAGACAGATGGTAGCAAGTGTGGTGTTTCTTTCATCCCCTCCAATATCAGCATGGCAACCGGCAAACCAACACTGCACAAGTTTCTGTTCGGAACCCTCAGGAAGAGGAGTCCATACTTCTGGCTCAAAATGCCGCCTCGTCTCGTCGAGGGCTAATGCCTGGACTGCAAGTTGGATATTGGGAGTAACCGCCTTACCCAAGCGAGTATACGTTTTCCGTGGCCGGCGTGGGATATGCGCAAGAACGGGCATCCCTATAGTGCTGACAGTATCCCATACCGCACAGGCTTTTATCTTCACCTCGGGCGTTCTCCGAAGTTCCTTCCATTCTTCGAGCGTTCTACATATCTCTTCCAACTTGGTAGCATCGCTACGACAGTGTTTCCATATCTTAAAAAGCTTTGGAAGGTGTCTCAAACCGCTTTTGGTCAGTAGGCCAACATCGTACACAAATTGAGCTAGACATCGAACTGCGAAAGCCCCGCGAGAAAATCCAATGAGTACAATTTCATCGGTGAGATCCATGCCCCCTGTCGCAAGTGCATCAGACAGGCCAGGACTGCAAGACCAATTAAGGCAAATAAAGCTGTAGGCCTGACGAATTGTTCTGGAAAGACCTGAGAATCGCAATTAGCATCCAGTTTGAGAAATGTAGTCGCCAGTAAAATGAAGAGCACTTACCTCTTCCGGTCAGTCCATCATGCACGTTCGCTACTTTACCTGTTCCCATGCCTACTCCAGACTGATAATAGACAATCTGTGGCACAAACCTGCCATTCCAATCATCTACATCCGCAATACATCGCGTGATCCTCGCCACGTTCGACAATGCTTTGGCCTGGATAATGAGAAGTCAGTCAGTCTCTTAGTCTCTCAAAGTGACCCAGTGAGGCTTGGCTCTCAGATTATCAGGGAATAAATCATGCTCGAGATATGATGTTCTACCATGATATTTTAGAAGCACAGCAGGCAACACTCGACGAATATCAGAAATGGTTATGGTCCGTGATATACATACCGCAACGTCATCGGTTTTCCATGTCCCGTCGCAACAAACTATGAGCCTCTTTTTGGGCCATGAGGGGATTGATGTTGGGTTTGGTGGGGTGCTCATTGGAGAAAACTAAATATCTTGAATCTGTTAGAGGGCATGAGTAGTCTAATCCAGAACCATGTCAAGATGGATTATCTGGATGGTTGAGCTGAAGAAACTCACAACTGGTCTTAACAATTACTAAAAATGCTGTTGGTAATAAGTTACTCGACGGTATGAGATGCTGATGCCTTCGCTAATCGGACAGAATCAAGTTCAAGAAAGTGTTTACATTGAAAACTGAAAACTGAAAACAGAAAGCAGAAAACAGTAGCTGAAAAGCTGACCGCAGGTTATTGACTTGATCAAGATTTGAAACTGCAACACGTTGGTTTTTATGATATGAAACATTATGCCCAAGTGGAGGCTGAACACATTGACCTGCAGGAGAGACACCCCTGAATGCCTCTCCTATTGATTTATCCTTGCCCGTCTGACTGTACTAGCCGAGCTAGCGTATTCTTCCAACCAGGCTGTGCCTCTCCCGCCCCCATAATCCATAGACGCAATATCCAATCTGCTATCCTATCATAAGAGGAGTAAGAGTGCGTCCTGTATTAAATGGTCGGCCAAGTCGTGCTTAGCCTCAGGCTGTGAAATCATATCGCAGTCCAGAGGTGTCAAAGGAGGGAGAAGGTCACTTGTGAAATATCGCTTAAGCGCTGGGTAGTTGGACTCTACTTGGCAACTATACATACTATGCTTAGCGTCAACAGTCCAGCGTCTATAACATAAACATCGGGATATCCGTTATATCAGGAGCAAATTAGATACTTGAGATGTAAACAAACTCATCCCTAATGACATCAAATACCATATGAATTGACACAAACCAATGTTAACATATAAGACTGAGCCTGCCGTTTCCTTTATCTAATGTGTCTCATTTATGCATCACTTGGATCTACCAAAACCCTGCGACACTTTACAAATTTTAGGCTGAAGCAGCAGATATCACAAGAGAAATAACTAATCTACCAAAAAGAAATATTATGCCATTTATTCTCCTAATTTGTTTACATTTGCACGACTATGCCTCTAGAGAAACGCTTGACTTAACATGAGAGAAGAATCGTAGTCGTAGTCGCACTGTTTCATGCATCTCGCTTCAGAATGCACCATATCAGTCTCCTTGGAAAAACGCCATTAAATGCATTGCAAAAGGTATCAAAATGCCAATCCATCGTACATTTCTTTCATCCTTCCAAACAACCACTTAGTGGTTTCTGCGTCGCTTTTCGCGGCCCTTGTCGAGTCCGCCTTCATTTTCGCTATGTCTCTTTCTTCCACCATCATCACGTGTTCCTCTGCTCTCTCGTCTATCTTCCCCTCGATGTTCGCCACGATGGCGCCCACCTCTCTCTCCTGTGCGGTCTCCGCGATCAGTCCCTGGAAATCCGACGTCGTCTCTTGGAACATCCCTGGGCACATCCCGATCTCTTGCATGCCTCGAACCGTCCCTATGATCTCGATCACGATCCCCTCTCACACTGCCAGCAATTCCAATATCACGCCCAGCCATCAAATCTCTGGAAGGATCTCTGGACTGGTGTCGCTCTCTTTCTGCTGGATCACCTCTATTACTATCCCTCCTATGGCTATGGTCTCTAGCAGGATACCCATCCTCAACCGCGGGACGATTCGGATCTCTGCTTCGATCTGGTCCTGGACTCTTCGAAGAACGACGGCTATGGCGACCAGAACCGTGCCCTCGTCTACTGCTGCGCTCTCGCTCGCGGTCATCAGGTAGAGAAGGGGCACCAGTAATCAAATCAGCCCGCGCAGGATTAACCATAGGATGGTTACTCTCCACTCTTGGAGGTAGTGCGCCTGGAGGAGGTGGAGGTGGAATAATGGGTGTGGTTGGTGTTGATGTAGGGGACTCTCCGTACATGGAAGAGCCCATTCTAGCACCTCGACCACGAATCTTTACATTCTCAGATCCGTTTTGCTGGCCTGCTTGTTGTAACATATTGTTAATGCCTGCAAGCTGTCGTCTCGGACCTTGACCTCTTGGTTGGCGCTCGTTATTTGAAGATGGACCAGTTGGTGCGGTGAAACCGTTTGGCCCGGATGAAAGTGGACTTGACTGAGCGCCTTTGGGTCCAGAAGGAGGGCCACTGGTGACTACCGACGGCATCGAAGGTCTCGTGCGATTGTTGACAGGTTGGTTTGCTGGCGAATGTGCAGGTGGCCTGACATCATTTCTAAACCCTTCCATTCGATCTGGATGAATAGCAGCGGGTGGCGGTGCAGTCTGTACATTTTGTCCTAGAAGTGGTAGACGGCTCGCATGGACAGTAGGTGGCGCAGGACCCGATGCAGTTACAGGAGTTGATGGTGTTGCCGGTGAAGAGTCAAACTGTCCAGAGGGCGCACGTCTAGAGTGTTGTTGACCATGTCGCGTTGACGAAGGCCCAGTTGGTATCTCAGTGGGCGTAGGCGGCCGAGGAACTTCAGCCATTCTTTGTGGATGTTGAGAACTTCCCATCCTAGTGCCTCGTTGATTTCTGTCGCGTGGTCCCGAGGGAATTTCTGTGGGTGAAGATGGATTCAAGCGACCAAAGTTAGGATCTGGCTGTCGTCCATTAGAATTTAGGCGTCCATGATCAGGGTCCAAAGGTCTTGGCGATGCATTTGATGACTGGAAAGAAGCTTGTTCACGCGATCGTTCTAAAGGAGCATTGCGATCATTTTGATCCGCAGGACGGTCAACACGAGGTCCAGCTGGTGGTGGCAAAACGTCTTCTGGACGACTGCGAGAATTGAAATTGTCTGCTGGTCCGCTACGGCCTTGTCGGTCATCGCGTCGAGACTCTCCATGATCCCGCTCGGACCCGTGTCGTCGAGGTGAATGAGTTCTGGAGGAATTACGGTCTCTCGACTCATCTCTGAAACTACGTGGGGAGTCGGATCTTGGAGGATCCGTAACACCAGTAATGAGAGCTGCTCGTTCTGGGTTGATAAGCTCAGCTCGCTCAGGATTCACAGGAGGACCACGATCTGAAGTAGAGCCTGATACTCTGGGGGGAGGCATTGGATCGCGAGATAGGCGTCCGTTGGACTCAGCTCGAACGTCGTTCGCGCGATGCTTTTCCTGGTTTCTCATAGCAGATTCCTTTGTCCACTGGGGAGGAGGATCACGAATCCGATCACGCCCAGCCCCTCTATCTGGAGCTCTGGGAAAGTCTCTTGGGTCTGGGTCTATTGCTCGACGATCAGTTCCAGAAAAGTCACGGGCTCGATCGCCAGGCCTATCCAAGCGATTGGGTTCTAGAGAGCGAGGATCTCTACTTTCTCTCCGATCAGTATGTCTTGGAGGTGCATGTCTGTCAAGCAATTGATGGCCCGTTCGATGAGGTGGTGGAAGTGGGGCATCAGGTCGTGATGGAAGATAAGTGTTTCCACGGTCATTCATAGAAGACGGCTGGTTTCTAGATTCTGCACGATTATTCGATGCACTGGCTAGCTTTTCTCGTTCTCGCAAGTGTTGCTCTCTTCTAGCTAGAATGTCGGATTTTGGAGCAGGTTCTGAAGGGACCATTAATGAGGTAGGAGTGATGGTATCAGCAGCAATAGCTAATGGAGTGGACTCTTTGCCTAAAGCAGCACTGATTTTAGCAGATGTCGATTTATTGTCGTCGACTTCTCCATCCTCAACTTCATTTGTCGATGGTTTGGGGGTGGAAACTCCTGCAGAACTGTGCTAGCATTAGTGATTGTTGATATGACTGAGTCAATAGTTTGGCACTTACCTAGCCCGGGATCTTGGTTTGAACTCTGGCGCAGTTGGCTTGAGCTCAGTTCTAGGTGCTGAAGTATTTGACGAAGCAGCTACTTTTGTCTGACCACCATTTGATTGCGCGCCCTGTTTCGGTTAGAATGCTAATTATGTCTACGGTCTGACTGCTAAGATAGCTTACTATGTTCGATCCAAAATCTTGTACAATCATCCATTTTGGCATTCTTTTCTTGAGTTGCACCAAGACTGCATTCGCTGGTAACGACAGATCCTCCCGTTTCTTTTCTCTCTCGGCGATAGTTTCGAGCTGTGTAATGAACCCATTGCCCATGAAGTTTACGACAGGGAATACGTCAAGAACGTTCTTTAGAACACAGATGGCATTTTTTATGTGCATGAAATCCGTACCACCAAGGCAATCACGAATCGCACCATTGAGGGCTTTGTGCCACATCAAGAGAATACTTTTGAAACCAAGCGCAGGCTTCCCATCAGTAGCAGACTCAGGCGAGGCGTCATGCTCAAGCATAGCTTTGGGAATACCATCAGGACCCACGGATTTAGCAAAGCCGTGTAAACGTGGTTTGTCTGGCGACCCCCAAGCTTCCTTCTGGTAGACCTCAGGATCTGCATGCCATCGTGCAAGGTCCTCAAGGATTAGTCGTAAAAAGCGACCAAGATTTTCAGCTTCGCGATTACTACATGCAAAAATAATCGACCGCAGACGGTTCGTTCTGAAAAGTTTGGTGTAAAGTGATAGGGTCCGGAAGTTCGGCGCATTTTCGTGGAGAAATCTGATCATCTTAAAACAGAAATCGGCATCTGTTGGTGAAAACACCGCTCGGGGAAGGATACACTTCTGCAGAAGCGCATCACTGATTGCGTCAGGCTTGCGAGAAGAGTCGAACCATTGGGAGTTTCTAGCGCATATACGAGCTCTCGCTTTTCTGGATACCATTGCTTGTTTGCCCGCTTCCCTCACAAGATTGTCCTTAGCCTCCTTCATTTTAGCACCAGCCGTTCCCCCCACTCTCAGATATTCTTTAGTGAGTCGTTCAGCCTCATATGAGTAGCTTGCACCTGGACTAGCAAGTTCGGTGAGTGATGTAGTCCAAAAGGTTACATAAAATTCTGGGCTCAAATTGAACCAAGTCGACTCAGGTTGCGATTCTTTCACTGCTACAATGAGGGGCTCGAGAACATCATGTGGCGGTAGTATATCCTTGGCAAGTGAGCTAACATCTTTTGATGTCTCGGAAGCTTCCTCTTCATGGCCTTTTGGGGATGCTGGTCGTGAGCTTGTATATTCGGACATGCGTTGAGCAAAGCTACTACGACCTATCATGAATGCAAGTGTCGGATCGAGACCATAATCCGTTAGAAGCTCGGGAATATAGGGTACATGCTTATCAAATTCCTCGACCGACAGGTTCGTACGCAGCAGGTCGAGATACAGGAACAAGCGGCGTTGCGTTTCATCGATTCCCGTACTTAGGATCTTGGTATTCGCTTCATCATCGGGGATTTTGTATATCGTCGCCTGACGATACTGGGCAATGGAAACTAGGACCGGACCCGCAAGTTTGGACTCCGTCAAGGCTTTCATTAGCCTTTTGGAAGTTTTCTCGGATTCAAAACGCTTGTCCTGCAGATTGGTAAGAGCAATTCGTTTGAGAACCGGTCCACCTGTCATTGCACCAAGTTGAAGATCGTTGAAATCTGTATCAGGTACAATGCCGGACATTTGAGTTATCAGATCCTCTAGAACAAGTAGATCTCCTGCATTCCCTTGATAAAGCTGGTCATTGACATATTGAATTATGGGCAACAAGCTCATATTTGAATATCGCTTGAAAATCTCCCCCGAAAATGCAGAGAGAGACTTCAACCAGGGGCTTGCAAGCAACTGGTTCTCGGCGCTAGTTCTCGTTCTCCCTTTAGCCCCCAGTGAGCTCATCAGGGACCATACTAAGACATCATATCCAAGATATGTAAAGTGCTTTGCACATTCAACAACTACTCTGGTTAAATTGGTATATGACTCAATTTGGCTTAACGCAATGTTAAACACGATACCAGGAGATGTGAATGCTACTTTAGCAAGACTTTTCGCCATTGCTTTAAGGTTGGTCATGCTGATGCGTTTCATGATGCTGAGAGTTTCTAGCCTAGTCCTATCAAATGAAGCTCTGATTGCAGGAATACGAGAAGTCTGTCCTTCAAACCACTCTGCGTAGATAGAATACCGGATGTGCACCGGGTAAAATCGCAGTAGCTCGTATATCTCACCTACCGCACTGGGGTTCGAGCTTGTGAGACTAAGGGCAGGAACAAGAATACGTTTTAGCAAATCTTGCCATCTGTCGAGATTGGTCTGCGAATGGTCGTCTGAGAGACTCATTGTGCCAATTCTGGCGATCTTCGAGAGTAAAGTGGAGTCTTTGCCAATATTGACGCCCGAGATATTTAGCAGTGTGCTACAAAGTGTGAAAAGATCATCCACTGTTTGGCACACAGGCAGATCATCTGCCCATTCATCCCAGTAGAATCGATAAGATTGGCCCTCGTTCGTATCGTGTTTATCTGGAAATGGCCAGCGTTTGAGCGGTCGGTGAGGTATCGATGACACCTTGACTTGTCCTTTGGGTACGCCTCCTTGATCTTCACTAGCCACTTCTCTAGTCGTGGTAGGAATATTCAGGGTGGATATTGGTCGACTCGCCTCATATAAATCCTTGATTGAGTGACGTAAAATTCTGTGAATTAGAACAAGAAGTTCAGGGAATGCCTCGGGAAGCCATGGAAAGCGACCCAAAATGAATAGAGACTCGGGTAATGCACCGATTGTGAGTAGGTGAATCAATAATTCCACCTTTTGGTTTACAGGCTCATCGTCCTTTTCTTCCACGGGATCAGTAGTAGCAACATTATCAGTTTTGGTCGCCAATTGCTCTCGGCTTCGTCCACCGTTCGGAAGTGTGTCATCCGGAAGGGGAGCGGACATCGTTAACGCGTTTGCTGTACCGCCAGGTCTACTTAATCTCTCCTTTTCCTCGTGATATTTGCGTCTACTCTCTCGAACCTTTTCCATTTCTTCATCTAGTGGCCATAGATGTGGGTATAGATCTCGAAGAGAAATAAAGCCCACTTTAATCATTAAGGCCATCGTGTAGACAAGATTAGGAGGAAGAGTGTCTTCCTTGTCCCGAGCGGGCGAAGCATAGAACCGCAGCTTGAAACCAAAAAGTTGAGCGGCTGTGCGATTTCCAGATGGGGGTCGGGTTCCTGTGGCTTCTATCCACTGACGGTCCATGCTTAGTTCATTTTCGTCCGACTTTTCATTGAGGAGTTTCTTTGTCTCTGCATCAACCGCCTCTCTACCACCAAGTTCGAAAAATGCGTCAATTCCAACCTCACGCGCTCTGGTCCAAAATGCTGTATCCCGAGTATATCGTTGTTGTTTTCCAAGTTCCTTATCTTCGTCTGACAACTCAGGGCCTACATGCGTAGGCAATGCCCATCTTGGAAGCCCAGAGCAGTCGGAGGCACCGTCATTCTCGCAGTTCCTAGGCCACCAGGAGCTAAGTCGCAAGAATTTGACGAAGAATACAAAATGCCGAATGAGAACTGATGCAAATACGTCTATGGTAACATCCAAAACTCTTCCAACATCGAGATCGAAAGTACCTATAAGTCCCTTCACTTTTTCAAAAGTCTCCATAACGATATCAGTAGTTGGTTTTCCACCATTTGAGGATTTTGTGCTCTCGGCTATGGTAAAGAGTTCCACGATCAATTTGGAGTATCCTTCTGTCTCTTCTCGAATTAAGTTGTAATTTGCCTGTCGGTAGAGAAGGTGTGTAGCTTGTCGTATTCCCACTCGAATAAAAGTGTCTCGAGTTAAGCCTAAATGCTGTAGAAGTGCGCCATCAAGCTTATGTCGGAGAACGATTGGTGAGATACCAGTAGAAGCTGTGAAGGGACGCAAATCTGGAGGGAATGTTTTTGACTTGGGATCAGTCGCCCCAGGCTCGGCATCAGCTATCATGGAAAGAGTATCGACAAATATATCCTGAGCATACGGTGTATGCTCCACATCTCCTTCCACTGCTGTATCTGGTCCTATAATATCTTTCACGCAGACCCCAGCTTCTGCAGCATCAAGTCTGCCATCAAGAGCGGCTCTTGTGAGTTCCTGGAAGATGGTCGAAAGGTCAATATTCAGCACAGGATCCTCGGCATCACGAGCTGCGCGGCCCAGATCTATCACCTCTTGCCTCCCACTTGTACTCCACGCAGACACACGTTCGTCAGTGAGAAATTCGTAGTCAAACGGTTCTGGATCAGGTCGCACAACAGGAATTGGCTGTTCAGTCATTGGCGTTGGGGTTTGAGTTGCGCTTGTAGGTCTGGGTGGGGGAGACATTGGACCAGTTGTCGATGCAATTCTTGAGGAGATCGAAAGGGCCTGGTTATTAGGATTACTGTCCTGATTGATGTCTCTTCGCCCTCTTCCACCACCCCCACCTCCACGGCTTGATCTCCTACCCCCCATATCGGGGCGATCTTGACGTGTATCATGTCGACCTAAAGCAGTATTTCCCGGCCGATGAGGTGATGGTCGATTATCTCCGCCATCACCCGAGCCTCTATTATCTCTCTTCCGCTTGGGCCCCATCTCCACCACAGTCCTCGTGCTCCTTCAATTCCTAAACATATGTTATTGCTAGATGTCGGGGTTGACGATTTCTCCTGGCAATAAATGTTGAGTACGAGATTCAGGCACCATGCGTGGGAAGTCCTGTAGGACAGATGTCAGTATTTGAGCCGCAAAAGACTAGAAAGGAGACTGAGCTCACTTAATTGCCAACGCGAAGTCCTTTGTTGTCGATCTAGCGAATCGCAGGTGGTTGACAAACTTTCAAGATCGAACGAGAGCTTGCTGTCTTTCATGGGGCTTTGTCTTAACGCGCCGTAGCTAGTCAGTAAAGTACTAGCGTGCCAAGGATTGCGGCTCCAATAACCGTAAGGCTGCGAGGCTGCGAGTATTCATCCCACTTTAAATTCATGTGATTGGTGAGGGGCACACAACATGGTGTTGTATGACATTACACTACACCATACTGTTCGAGTTTCCTGTTAGCACATGCTATAGTGATTACATCCATGGTATATCATTCTTAGACACCTTGACCGATCTAATTCTTCTAATTGTATCAAGTACCGCTATGGAACCCACCAATGCTTCTGATGTCTCTGGAAACCCTCTCCAATTTGGTCAGTTGCCCTGTTAATACCCCCACCATGGTTGAAGATCGATTACTGAATACTTCCAAGAAAGAACTCAGCTCCAAAACGAAAACCCCTTCGCTGCCTTAATACCCGACCAGACCATTGCCATTGTTCCGTCATTTACGTTGGAGTCAGGAGTTACTCTGAATAATGTTCCACTAGCATACAGCACAAAGGGCCAGCTCTCCCCGGGCCGTGACAATGCTATGGTCATCTGCCACGCTCTGTGAGTTCTCTTTAGTGGATCGGACCTCATTATTCGACCAATTTCATGTCATATTTTCACGGGCTCGTTGCATATCAGACGCGGAAAGATACCAAGCACATGAACTCGTTCCTAACAACTTCTTCCAGGACTGGAAGCGCAGATGTTGGTGACTGGTGGGGACCATTACTCGGTGGGCCCGGACGAGCCTTCGATGTTTCAAGATTTTTCATTATATGTATGAACAGCTTGGGAAGTCCATATGGGAGTGGGAGCCCTGTTACAGCGAAAGATGGGGATCCTAACAACGAAAGATATGGACCCGAATTTCCTCTGACAACCATAAGAGATGATGTAAAGTAGGGACAAACACTTAGCTACACGAGAACTTTACTAACTTTCCAAGTTTCCACAAGGCCCTTTTAGATGAATTAGGAGTAAAGCAGGTTGCCGCAGTAATAGGAGGGTCAATGGGCGGTATGCTGGTGCTAGAGTGGGCATACTTTGGAAAGGATTATGTTAGGTCAATCGTGCCAATTGCAACATCAAGCCGACATAGCGCATGGGGAATAAGTTGGGGAGAAGCGCAACGACAAAGTATCTATGCTGATCCAAAATACGATGATGGATACTACTCCTTTTCAGATCCTCCCACGGCGGGTCTAGGTGCAGCACGCATGTCAGCGCTTCTTACATACCGGAGCCGCAATTCTTTCGAAGCGAGATTTGGAAGAAACATACCTGACGCCTCCAAGCGACAGACCATCAGTGGTAATCCACCATCAACTCCATCGCAGATACACGCCGCCATACACAACGACGGACACCGGGCAACAAGATCGCCAGGGTCGAGATCAGGAAGCTCTAGTGCTGTTAACACTCCGGGCGCTTCGGCAGTCGGAACTTCCAGCACCGGTACATTTACAGATCCCCAATTCCACGGCGCAACTTCAACCTCACCACCAGCACCCAACCCCATGAAGAAGGCGGCAACCTCAACCTACTTCTCCGCACAGTCCTACCTCCGCTACCAAGGCGAAAAGTTTGTCAAGAGGTTTGACGGAAACTGCTACATAGCTATCACGCGAAAGCTAGACACACATGATGTCTCTAGATATCGCGTGTCGCCAGATTCTCAAACGCCGATCGCCGATGCTCTTGCACAGATCCAGCAGCCAACGCTCGTACTGGGTATCGAAAGCGATGGACTATTCACGTTTGATGAGCAAAAAGAGCTCGCGGCATCAATACCTAACGCTCGACTTGAAAAGATCGATTCGCCTGAAGGGCACGATGCTTTCTTGTTGCAGTTTGAGCAGGTGAACAAGCACATCCTCGATTTTCTGAAGAAAGTTCTGCCAGATATTATGGATGCGCCTGGGGCGGAAGACGTAGGCGACGAGAACGTGGGTACCGTTGTTCGGACTAGCACATTTGGTGAAGCAGAGGTAGAAGATATTACTGCATGGTAAAGTTGTGATGTGGCATATATAGAGATTCTTGTATATAATTCAATCCAATTGCCTTACTCTACCAGCCAGTTTTACACGGATTCGTAATGAATTATCTTTCATGTTCATATATATTTTAGTCTCGTTGTATTTATAGTTTTCTTTAGAAGGAGCCTGCTCCCCATTTACATGCAAATATTTTCTCAATGTAAGGCATGCAATGCCACCACCGAGTTCATTTCTCAGAATGGCATCAAAAGCACCAAATCAAGGTCTTCTCTACGCCGTGTGTACGTAGACCAACGTGCATGGCATTGCTAACCGTCAAACACAACATGCTTCAACGAGAGGAAATTGTGGTTGACAATCAAGTGAATGGTATGGATTATCAGACCAAACGATATCAAGAAGTTGAAGATGTTGTATCTTGAGAGGTGATGTAATTGGCGTTCTCGGAATGTCGAATTCGATTTCGATTGCTTAGGACGAAAAACCTACATCACATGATCTTTTTACCCCTTTACTAAGCGAGGCCCGTCAACAATACGCAAAATACTTTAAAAGTTTCCCACTATAGCTGAAATCGTCACTTTGAATGAAATTTTATAGAACAGGCCTACATCTCACTTCTGTACTCTACACAGCGGTCCATTCTCATCGCCAATCACATCTCTCGTCCGCACCTCCCACGCGTCACTCCCCACAGCGGTTTTCGCCCACAAAACATCCCACGGATCAACGTCCCGCTTGATCTTCAACAGGCGCTCATAATTCCGCCCATAAAAGCTCCGCTGAAACCCAACTTCCTCCCGATCGCTCTCGCCTAGGTATGATCCTGCATCGGGACTCACCGCCTTCCACGCCTTCTGCCTCTCGTCCATCAGCGCTCGCGCCGCGCGCAGCTGGGCTTCTGTCTCATTGCCGGTCAGACCGACGACCTGAATAGAATGCATGACGGTTTCACGCCACGCTGGGAGGACGGCCGTAGTGTCTGGCCCGGATCCGGCGAAGCGAGGTGCGAAGTTGAAGTTGATGGTTACGTGACCTGCCTCGATTGACTTCCTCCATTCTGCAAAGGTAGCGTCGAGCGTGACCTTATCGAGCCATGAAGAGCGAGGGAAGAGTCGGGATCCAACTAACTGAGACCCGCCGGCGCCTTCTTGTGGGAAGCTGTTGGACCACGCGGTGAGGAAGTTGGGATGGGATTTATATTGCGGGCTTATAGATATGTTGAGCTTAGCGAGGTCAGCTAGAAATGGATCCAGAAGAGCTTGAGTTTGGGCCACGGTGAGATTCGGTGCAAAGACCGCTTGAAATTCGACCATTGGACCGGGAAAGCCGAAGAAATACGTGTAGATACCAGCGTCGGAGTGAGGAATGAAGTAGTTGAAGTACGCACGGAGGCCGGCCCAGAAGTTTTCGACGGAGACGGCAGGTGATGGGCTCAGCATGAAGGTAGTGGTAGTCACGGGGATATCTGGGTAGGCCTTGACAACTAGTGAAGTCACAACGCCAAAAGTAGAGCCTCCACCACCGCGAAGAGCAAAGAACAAGTCCGGATTGCTTGTTGGCGATGCAGTAATAAACTTGCCTGATGGCAGAACCACCGAGAAGGACAGAACATGATCCGCTCCCATTCCAAGAATCGAAGAAAGTGGACTATGGCCACCACCTAGAGTATAACCACCAAAAACACCAACAGTCTAGCCAGCAAGTCAGTAATTACCGGCCGCTGCACAGATCAAATATAACCTGAAGAAGAAAAAACATACCTTTCCCTCCCCTCCCACAACCATCATTCCCACCTTACTCGCCGCTTCATAAATTTCCCACGCCTGCACGCCAGTCCCAACGCTAAAAGCCGGGCCGCGATACCCATCGCCATCCTGCGCATAATCCTCCACAAACTTAATGCCCTTGAAATGATGCGTCCAGATGCTCAGCGCCCCCGCGCCGCCCGACTTGCCAGAGAAGTCATGTCCCGTGTTCTTAACCACCAGCCTGAGCTCTCTGTTGCGCGCGAAATTGACCCCAAGCTGCACCTGCGCGACCGTGCTGGCGTTGACCACGTACGCGGGATACCCTCCGAGCGTACATGTTCCCGAAGGCGAGGCGAAGATCGAGGGCGGCATGCAGGTGCGGCCTTGCCAGAGGGGCGACATCATGGATGCAGGATCGGCCATGCTATCTTGGTCATTAGTTCTACTCCTACGCTCATATAGCTAGAAACATATATACATATTAAGAAGATAAAAACAGGACATACTGCAGGTCAGAAGTCCCCCACTGGGCTGCGATCGTAGCACATCTCGCCTGATCAAAAGCCGGTCCTGGATAACATGGCGCCGCGATGGGCACGGTCTTAACCAACGCTCCGTTAAGCGTAGCATTCAAGCGACTCCAGTCCTCCTCTGCCGGCCAGGTGGCATCAGTCGGGAATGTCTTACACGTTGCAGCCGACGGCGGTGATCGTGCCGCCGCAAAGCCGAACAACGCTTCATCCTTCACGCTGAAAGTTCCAATGCTCTCCTCTAGTAACAGAGGGTGCTCGTTGGTTGCAGTTCTAGGTACATCGGAGGTGGCTAATGCAAGAGCGATAGTTGCTGTCAGTAGGAAATGGACATGTAAAAGCCTTGAGAAATGGAACATCTTGCTTCTCATTCTTGTCTCAACTCATTTCATCTAGCTCAATGAAATAAATCCCACGAGTTCCAAAACTCAAAGAACATAAACGACCGTTAAAGAAAATTAAAAAGGGTCGCACCACCGGGACTAGGTCAATCTCCTTTCCCCTCCCTCCCCCTTCAACAACCAAAAATGCCAGGAACGCCATCCATTCCTGTGCCTGGCTGCATTTGGCCTATAGTATAGCATACTAGTATTAAATTTATAGCACCATGACTTTACCCCGCCAATATAAATTAAACGATCTCAAGGGCAAGGCCCAAGCATTTGCTGTAGAAGTTCCATCTCCCCCGCGCGGGTAGCTGTCTGGTTGGCTACCGAAACCTGTCCTCGGCTGGATATATATATTGTTGTATTATATGCGTAATAGGTTCATGACCAAGAGAGCCGGGGTTCGGCAGTGCGGTCTGGGGGGTCGGAGGGCTTGGTAAATGGATCTTACTCAGCTTGGCTAATTAGGCTTATTAGGTTGGTTTATACAAGGTGGGAACTTTAAGTAGTATGAAATCAAAAGGCCAATAAAAAGAAAAGGAGAGTTTAATTTTTAAGAGATAAGCAGTATCTTTTATATATATATATATAGCTAAGAGAATAATACTTTAAAAAAGAGAAATAGAGAATAACATTGTTGAAAGTTGTATTAGGCTTGGGTGTTAATATTATATTAACTCGCTTACATGTATCTCCCTTGATACGTAGTATACTTTCTGATGGGGATAGGGATATATCTTCAGAGTCACAGGACCCAGCCTCTATATGACCTCCCATTGCCTGGCTATTACAATTCTGACCCAAAGAGCATTAATCTTAACAAACTACAATTGCTTCATTCTCGTAGCTGCAATTTTACCATACGACTCACTTATCATTCGGATATTTTTATAGCCGTCATCTTCTTAGCAATCACAGTCCTGCTCTTCATAACATTCACCAAGACAAAGTTCCACTTGCTCTCTGGGAGAAGAAGGACCTCGACGAACATCAAAGAAGCTATCCGCCAGGTTTCATTCCACAACTCGGTCTTGGTACCTGGCAATCAGAGAAGACCAACGTTTGCTACATCATACACGAGGCGCTTTACTTCACTAAGAAACCCAGTTAGTCGAAACAATCTAGGTAGCATATCATGCTGGCTATAGCCGCACAGATGCTGCTGCAATATATGGTATGTACTTTTACATTATGTATTTCGATTTTGTGACTGAATATAAGCCGCACTCCTGTAGGTAACGAGAAATAAGTCGGCGAAGGAATATCAGGCGAAGGAACATTACAATCTCAAATACTGCGATCCTCTATCTGGATTACTAGCAAATTGTGGAAGGACGCCCACGACCAAAGCGCAGTGAGGCTAGCGGTTGAGAGAACCTTAATCTCGATCTCTATTTCATACACCGACCCGTTGCCCTCGATCCTTCTTCATCGCCATTCAAACCAAAAGTCCAGAAAAATATCGATATCACTAACACATGGCAAGCAATGGAGCAGCTGGTCCACGCAGGACTGGTAAAGTGGATTCGGGTCTCTGATTTCAATCAAGGTCAAGTCGAGCGCATCTCACAGTCTTGCAAGATAAAGGCTGCCGGTCACGCATTCGAATCTCATCCATACTTACAACAAAATTCATGGGTGAAATGGAATCGAGAGCATGGCATACAGGTAATTGCCGACTCACCCCTGGGAAACATGAATTCAAGTTATCCCAATACTTCCTCTAAAGTCTTAGACGACAATTGAGCCTCCGAGAGTCCACTTCTGTTGTTGGATCTCAGCAGTCGCTGCTTACACACCTCCTTGGACATATCATGCGGTTTGGTAGGCTGTCCTGCGATGGAGCATATGCCTTAATCTCCTAGGGGGTGAATGCTCCCTTTGCCCTGTCACCTGTACTGTCAAAATCCTCTTCTCCAAGTAGTCACAACACTAATCCTCACAATTGAGTCCTCTCAGAGTACAGCCCAAAGGTAATCGAACAGCCCTCGCTCTCTTGTGGCACAACTATAGGGCACTGCTAAAATACAAAAAGGAAATCTGTATTTAGTCCTTTTATTATAGATTATTATAGTCTTTAAAAGAAGTTATTTCGTTGTGCGTCACAAAAATTACAAGGCTTGCAAATTTAGTCTGTTATTCACTGTCTGGTGTACAACTACTTATGGCCGGCACCTCTGTAGATCTTCATCACAGCCACCACCTACTTCTGCGAGACTACATCCTCAAAATCTCCTACTCCATTGTCCGTCTTTAGCCTCAACTCGAACCCTCTCCACATCTATCCGTCCGCATTCCACTCGAACAACAATGGAGGCTCCTTCTGCTAATATTTGTGACGATGATCGCGGTAGTGATCCTTATTGCTCGCTTTACCGGGAGCAAGGTCTTCCGCCGTTTCGCGGACTGCATTTGCACATTTGTAATGACGTTCCAAATCTTCTACTTGTCAGAAAAGGAAGAAATTGAGTGAGAATAGGAGAACTGAACCTGCTAGCATGATGGCCTTTTTCTAGAGGTAATTGTGAATTTGAAAATTGTAGTGAAGGATTGACACTTGAGTAATCTGAATAATTTTCATGGAATGGGCGCGTGCTTGAGGTGGATGACAGACAGTAAACCTCTCGGTCTTTATACTTTACTGAGGCAACACCCCACATTCAGCACACCAATAAGGAGCTTAGTTCTCGGTAGCCGGTCTACATAAGAATTG
>Ga0247810_10000215_pt1 | contig 86742 bp, 90 predicted proteins | sample UWRJL119311C1_FD_179918 | JGI IMG/M metagenome (GOLD analysis project Ga0247810, IMG submission 179918) | Plant litter microbial communities from Arlington Agricultural Research Station in Wisconsin, United States - UWRJ-L119-311C-1 | ecosystem: Environmental > Terrestrial > Plant litter >...
GAAGGGGTGTTGATGATATCCCCAACTAGGGATCCACAGTGGTCATGTGACTACGTCACATGACCGGAAGTAAATACACATAGTGAGAATATATCAACAATCCCCTTGAGGACCTTTCTTCTACTAGATTAAGCGCGAGGAATATATCTGCTGTATGAAATGCTGTGAACTTTGCCGCATTCCTAAGCAGAACCTGTCTTGATCAGACCAGGGAAAGACTTCTCACATAGTATAGTTTTCTGATTTACCCAAGGAGCATGTTACTACACACATGAACATAGTAGTGCAGGTGTCAATGTTAAATGTCAATCCAAATGTATTGTGTGGGATTCGCGTACTTTAGGCTGAAGCAGTTGGATTTGCATTACTGAAATTCAAATTGCTTTGGTCTGAACAAAGAAAAGGAAAAAGCTATGTGGTATTAAGTATAAAGGTGTTGTTTTCTTATGAGTGTTACTGTTAAATGGTTCACTCGACGGATTCGGGTAACCCCTTCGGGAAGCTTCCCGACTTTGTGTAGTAGCAATCAACCTTTCAGCGCTGATAGAAATGTTTACACCTTTCAACTCCCATCAAAATGGCCAGCGAGCAAGATGCTGTGGCACCTGAACAATCTCCAAAGCACATCAAAAGACAAAATAGTAGTTAACCTTACCTTAATAATGTTACCTAAGCTAATGTCTTTAGTTAGACGAAAGCGCTCAGAGAGAATATAGGCCGACAATTCGGCGAAGCACACGACATGATCAGCAACCTTACTATATCTCAAACAAGGGCACAGCTGGGAAACAGGACTACACAGAACTGATAGGAGAAGAGCAGCAACAGCAGCCTGTAGGTTATCTCACTCGAAAATCAACAAAGTATGCTAAAATCAATTAGAGACGCGTTAATATTGTCCCACCAAAAGACCCAAAGCGAGTGCGATAGCTAGAAACGCGAACCTTGCCATTATTGACCAAACCTTCACAAAATCGTCAAGAACTTGTTCGACAGACGCCTAAACTGCTGCCACAAGGGCAGCTTCAAAAATACATCAAGACAAGCAACCTTCCGATCGCATAAATTTTAAACGCCGTTAAATCTTACCTGGTACTGAAAACGCTGCTGAAATGGAGGCTGCTATCCTCTCACTAATCTGCCACCATAACCCGACTATGCAGTCAACTTTAGAAGAGCTGGTCTTTCAGAAGCTCGCATCAACAAGCTTCATCCCTTGATAAAGGACGACTTAAAATCTCGATCAAATCACAAATCAACCTACTCATGTATTTCCCTTTTTTCTCGATTGAGGTGAAATGCGGCACATCGGGGCTTGTTGTCGCTGACCGCCAGAGCGGACACACCATGGGCGTGAGCGTGCAAAGCATTGTTTCGATTTATCGGCTTGCGGGCAAAGAACTGGAACTACACAGCAGACCCATAGCCTTTTCAATATCACACGATCGCCGAACGGCAAGGCTTACAGGCTGGGGAGCAATTATTGATGGAGATTTCTACACAGTCAAACCCTTTCCTATCCATTCATTCGATGTCACAGCTCTCAAAGGCCGGGAATTGTGGACACCCCGCAAATTTACAATTGGAGTTTATGAGTATGGTCTTGTTCTTCTTGACAAACTGAAAACTATCATTGAGGAGCTTCCTTCTGATCTGAACCTGGACAAAGTGCAGCCGCTCAAACTGGGACTCAACACAGGATTAGAATTGCGACCTCCAAATCGGTATGTATTATGGCAAAAGCTTGATGCTCATAAAACATCAGGTGGTGAAAATCCACACAGCCAGCAAAGCAGCATCAATTCCGAGGAGTCCCATCACCTACATCAAATCAAATAAGAACGTCTGAAGAACATTGACAGGCATTTAAAGATGCTTTTGTATGAAGTATGATGCGTAATATGTGATTTTCAGCCACTAGAGTTGCTGTTTTAGCGAACCCTGCAACAGTGTTTGTAGGGTTGAGTAATATGCATGTTGAGACGATTACCGGGTTGAGGGTAATAATCCAAGCTGATGCATCGAGGATGCAGAACCGAAGTGCAGAAAGGTGCAATTCAGATCGCACCCCAAGTTATCAAAACTACCATGCATTAACGATAAGTCTGTTTATTGCTCGAGATTGTCAGACACGGAAACAATATCTTCCGGTAGTTAGTGAGCTAGTTGGTTTAGTATGTATATAGATAGAGAGATTCAATTCATCATGATCTGCAAGTTTCACACATTGAACATAACTAGCAGATCACCTTGCTTAAAATCCTAAATCCTAGATCCTAAAGCTCTTACCAGCTCTTAACAATGCCTTCCCTCTACGAAATCACCGTTCCAGTCTTCATCAAAAAGCTCCAGCTTCTCGCCGCCATGCTCAACAAAGGCCACGAACACGTCGGCGAAGCCAAGCTTTCCACCCTTCTCGAGTCTCGTCTGATCGAAGACATGCAGCCTCTAATATTCCAAATCCGTAAGTTCTCTTCTCCATCCAACCCCCTCCACCTCTTACCAACCAATCCCTTCATCCAGAAAGGCTCAGCGACGCCTGCAAAAGCCTCGCCGTGCGACTTGGCCAGCTTGAGAATGTCGTGTTCGAAGACACCGAGACGACGTTTGCGCAGGTGCACGAGCGCATCGCGAAGACGATCGCGCTGTTGGAGAAGGTGCCGAAGGAAGCGCTGGATGGCAGGGAGGACGCCGAGGTGAATGTGGGCGCGGGGCCGCGCACGTATGTCTTTACGGGCACCAGCTACGTGACGGATTATATCATCCCGAACTTCTTCTTCCATCTGGTCATTACGTATGCGCTGCTGAGGAAGGAGGGGGTGCCGATTGGCAAGGGGAGCTATTTGGGGAGGATTGAGTCGCGGGAAGCACGGCTAGGGGATTGAAGGGTGGCTGTGTTGTTAAGAGGCAAGTTTTTGGGAATTGGGGTTTGGCTTTTGATATGTTTTGATATCTACGGGGTCAAGTGGGCTTGCAATTTGTTATGCTTTTTGCGGTTTGATGTTGTTTTACAGGCTGTGATTTAGACACGCTTCTCCTCTTGTTTTTGAATCACTTGCCCGTTTGTTAAAAGGTGGACCAATATCTATACCTGTTTTTCTTCCAAACAACCTGTTACACACAACTTATAGAAGAGATATTAAGATGTACACAGACTTAGAAATTTGGAAACTACGGAAACGCATACGTAGAAGCCTCCACTCGCTTAAAAAGGGGGTCAGTGGATACAATGAAGAGACTACCATGTAAAACCAAAATCAATCACTTTTAGGAATTTGGGTAAAATTAGATATTTCTTGTTCTGATTTAAAAATCTGTAGTTTCGTATATTTAAAATCCATCCTGGGTGAACCTGTCCTTGAGCAGGAAGCACCATGCCATGCAATGCACCAACGCCATACCGCTAAAACATCAAAATATCTCTCGTCTTCTGAATACGCTGTTTATGGAAACATATATGTTCTTTATTCATCATCCCTATTCGTGACACGCCCTCCATCATGGTTTACAAACTGATCAGATCAATCTCTGAGAAATCCGGCGGATTCTTCCCATAGACCACCTTGCCCTTCCCGTCCAACGCAGCTCCGACATTACTGATCCAAATGTTCTCTCCCGCGAATTCGCGCGTCCGCCTGACCTCATCATCAGAAACCCCGATATCATCTCTAGGGATCCAGACCGTCGGTCGTCGAGCCCGCAACGCATAGTGTTGAAAGGCATGACGTACCAGCACATCACGTTCATCTGGTGTTAGATCTTCGATTTCATCGTGGATACCACCATAAAGTGCGTCGGCGATCTTGCGCTGTTCTTCGATATCTGGGCGACGTCTTTTACGGATGTTGTGTTGTATGTGGGCAGTTGAAGCGGAATCATGGGAAACACCCCGACCGAATGTTTTGCGGCCAGATTTGATGGCCCAGTGACTCGCATCGGTGGCTAGTTTTGTAGGATTAAGTTTGGCGAGCCGACTTTGTGGTTCAGTATTCAGGTTGGAAAGCTCGATATCACCATTCTTTGGGAGAGGAGCGTCGTCATCTTCATCTAGCCCAAGTCGGTGCGCTTGTGCGCGCTCGAATGCTTCGTCACGTAGGACAGCTTCGTCTTCGAATGTAATGGGCAGATGTTGGAAGAGAGGTGCGAAAGATTGATTGAGGAGGAACTGATAAAGGAGGGTGAGGATAAGAGCCACAATCATAATAATTGCTTGGGGAAAACAAGCTTGTTTACCGTCGGCATCCGGGACGATGAAGAAAAGTCCGATGAGACAGAGTTCCATCACGTAAAGGCCGGTAAAAGTTTGGTTGATTGCGGTTGGGTAAAGCAAACCGCCGGTATCGAGCTTGAAGCGTGAAACATAAAGCATCTTGTAGCGATTTGCAATCCAAAGGAGTGTAAAGGTGATGATCGCAAACACTATAATCAGTGGAGCCACGACGCTATATATCAGGGCGATACAAGCGAAGTTGGTGTACACAGGAAAATAGGTGCCCCAAGTGATTTGTGGGAGACTTGTATTACGCTTCCACTTTTGGCGAGCTGTGCTGTCAAGAATCTTCGGGAGGATGAACCAGAATATCAGAGTCACTAGCTGGAGAAGACTTGACGAGCTCACAGACAAGGCCTGTAATATCATGTAACTGAAAAAATAATTGGAAGCCTTGGGGATCTGAGTAGCAAGAGTTTCCGGAATTGACGTGACGTCCGAGATTGATGCTGTGATTGTTGCTACTGCACTACCAGCGATGGAGACGACCAAGAATACTTGGACGAATAGGAACGAAAAGTAATAGTTCTGTACTGACTTTTGCTGCGCAACTCCAGTTTGCACTCCAGATTGGATAGCAAGCAATTTAAGAATCGGCGGAACCAGCGCGAGCAATATTGCCAGGAACAATGGTGGGAGGATACCTGCCAGCACTGAAAGAATCTTTTGGGGGATATCGTTGAGCCAGTTGAGCCATGAATACTTGTCTGCCAATGAGTTGATTTGGGCAAGGGATGCAGTCAAACCAACGGGAATGGTCCATAGTATGACCATGCCTGCTACAATCGCTATCACTACGAAGGTTCTTAACCATGCTTCCCACCATTTAATTGACATGTTGTTCCAGAGCACATCATCAGGTGAAATCTCCACTGTTCTGGGCGCCATATGTTTAGGAACATGGTGGATGACTGATTGAGCAGCCATGTGAGCGGCAATTTGGTGGTTGAACTGGATAAAAGCGGAATTCATCAAAGGAAACCTCTCCGGGTGCTGCTGATCCTCCTCAATCTCTAAGTTTAGTCTTGCCAGCTCTCCTCGACACCAGTAAATGGTGTCAACTTTCTTGTTTAAAAATGGAAGACCTGGAAGCCAACCTGGAGTCCAACTGAAACGAGCTAGTCGATGATGTGGTCGATCTTTCCTCTTCATGAAGTCCTCCCAGGCCGCACCCTTTGCATCTTCCCTATAATCAGGATTAAAGGCAGATGGATATATCCGTGGCTCTTTATCATCATGAAGAAATGGGATGAGTCCTTTGATTTTCGCGCCAAAACCCTCGTTTTTCTTAGCACCTGAGGCAGATTCCCTTGAATCTCCCTGCGTTAAAGGGGTAGGCGAGTCATTTCCCTGACGAGAAGTTGGCCGTGGAGATGCAAATCCGCCAGAAGGTGGTTTCCAAAATTCCCACCATTCTTTGACCGTTTCGTCATTAGTCCCATCCAAGCCATGACTGTGAACATTATTTCCTGGTAACCTCGAGGCCGGAGTCTTAGCGTCGGGGCTTTGAATAGAAGTGGGAGACGTTGTATCGATATCTAGCTTTGTCTCTTTGTCATCGGAACCGGATCCAAACGGAGCAGCAGATGCTGCTGGTGCTACAGGTACTGGTCGAGATCGATATCTTCCATATTGGTCAAAGTTATCGTCCTCCAAGACTGAGCGACTGTCGTTTAGATTCATGAATCCATTTGTCGTTTCCATCTCTCTATTGAAATCCTTTCCGACTTTCTGAGCACCTCCAAACACGGTTTCACCCACATTGCGGGCTCCGCCAAACATAGTATCACCCACAATCCCGAATCCTTTTCCAATCGCGGCGATACCCCCGACAAGTGGCGTCTTCTTGGCTTTGCCTTGCTCTTCAGTCATGTGTTCACGATACTCTCTATCCTCTTCCTCATCGATAGCATCATCAACAGTGTGGGGTGCTTGTTCTCCAGTAGTAAGACCACCACTCTGTGCCATTTTCTCCGCAGCTGCAGTTTCCTCCTTCTCTTTCTGTGCTTTCTCCTCCTTGGTGAGAGACTTCATTTTGATCCGCGAGGTTTTGGCAGCTTCTTTCTCCGCTTTCTCCCTTTGCTTCTTTGCGTTCTGCTTTGCAAGCTTGATTAGATCCGTCTCAGCAGATTCCAGCTTCAAGAAGATCCTGTCTCTTTCTTGAATCTTGTCCAGCAGGTCATCAAACTTGCGGTTTATCCAAATGTTTCGAATTCCTCCTGGAAAGACATCGTATAGACCAGAAATCGCTTCTTCCGTCAGCCATTTTTGGGGAATCGCCGTTACCAACACCGTGGTAGCAGATGCTCGTAGTCGATGTTCGGCCGAAGTCAAGTAATCTTGTCGGATCTTGATGTAGACCCTTAATTCGGAAAAGAATACACCACAAACCCAGATAATGACAAAAATGGCTAGAACCAAATGTGCCCAGTATCGATTGGTCTTGTTTGGTCTTACGTTTCCCCAAGCTAACTGGTCCAAACCCGTTACGTTGAGCGCGACCGAGTGATTTGAACCATCGCGGAACTCTAGCTCATATGCACCACCTCGTCCACCATGGTAGTTTATGGGAAGTAGAACTGGTAGTATTATTGCAGCCATTGGCACGAAGATAATGAGCAGTGTTTGTAGGTATCGTAGGAAGAAGTAGGCGTCAAGACCGCATTTCTTTATGATTTCCCGGTCTCGGAAGCGGAAGATGGCGAAGAGCCAGCCCCATGGTGTTCGTGGAGGGGGTTCCGTTCGTTCTTTTTCAGGAACGAGGTAGGTTTTGGGTTTACTGCAATGATTAGCAGGCGTTTCCGAGGCCCACGCGAGTAGAACATTTAAAGCAACTTACAAGATGCGCGCGAGCTTCTCTTTCAGCAATAAAAAGGCGAAGATTTGGATGCCGAAGATAACCAGACCGGAAACCAAAGCACCAATGAACGACGTGAGAGTTTGCCCTTCTGTTCTCTGCGCTGACCCTTCGATTGTGGTTGTGGTGGCAGAAGAGGAGGCACTGGACGTGAGAGTTGCGGTGGCAGAAGTAATGGAGGCTGCGAGCGACGTCAACGTGCCATTAAGAGAGGTAGACATTTTGGCAGGCGGTGATAGAATTCCTGAGCGTAATTTCAACGAGCCATAGATAGATAGGGCGGATGGCGGTGGTTGACCGACAAACTATACTATAGACGTAATGATGGTGACGCGGTGATGCGTAAGAATGAGTGTCTCGTTTGGGGCTCAACCCGGGGACAGCAGCAGATACAATGATCTGCGTTGTAAGTAATAGCAAAGAGTATGATATAATATGCAGTGTAGTGTAGTGTATGAATATGAATATGAAAGAGGGAGGTCACTCATACTCATAACAGCTTTGATTAAGAGGAGAGTGGAGTCTCTTCGCTAGCCTTTTGAGCCACAATATCAAAAACCCAGATTACCAGGATCATGCCAAGGATACACCCATACATGCCAAGACATGACGGTTGTGGCGAGGCTTAACGCGATTTGATTGGATGGTGTCGTAGCCGCTCGGTTACATAACCCAACAAGCGCCTTCCCGAAAGACTGTCGCCCCGCTATGTGTCCTTGTCTGCGGTTATCCGAGACAATCCCTTGTCCAAACACTTTGATAGACATAAACAACATAGACGCTGAACGAAGAGAGCAACAGGATACGCAAAACTATTAATAGATGAGGCTTTATTATGTACTATTTCATTATCTGTTTTATCAAAGGTGAATCGGCTCTGCGACATAGTTAGACGCTCCTTCAGATTAGACATTGTTGAAGGATAGATGGAGCTTAGTCGCTGGCCTCCTGAACTAGGTGTTTTTATATTGGATAAGGGTCCAAGCATGATGAATAACTAGTGAAGCAGCCAGAAAGACAATATTTGCTACAGCTCAGATCCGAGGGTCACCTCTACAGGCCAAACTTAACCCTTCAAGTATATGATTGCTGTCTATAATTTGGAGCCTACTGTCTCAAGAAGTAAAAGCATTGTGATTTATTAGGTTTGAGCTTTGGGGAGTATATTCCCTCCTTTAACCTGACTTATTCCTTTTCTTCTATCCATAATCCGAACAACTTCGTACAAGCAAAATGCCAGCTACTGACCATACCACATCTCCCTTAAGCCAACGGGTATAATCTGATGCAATCGGCTTGCTGGACACAATAATCTTGAGCTACGAATCCATGGAGAATACATACGAATTTACCGCCACGACTTTCACAAAAAAAAGAATTTACAATTTCCCCCATACTCGGAAACAGTTGATACAGCTCCAATTTTTTGAAAGAGATCACGGTAGGATTTTCATCTTCTATTTAATTGTAATGTCATGACAGTGGTCGGACAAGACGCAATTGAAGAAGTTGGTCGCGAGTAGGGAAATTACGAATCCGGAGATGTTGAGGAAAACGGGTGATTATATAAGATGAATAGATAGGAGTAAGGCAAAGGCAGAGCCGTCAAAATATTTCAAAGATGCTTTAGCCTGGTCTATCTCGAAATTTCAAGCTGGTATGCATCTGACAAGAAGAAAGAAACCTTGTTAAGGATCGATTCATTTGGAAGAGCTTGAAAAGTGTTTGAATATTCAACGGAGGCATTGTCTTCCGGTTGACCCGGCTGTTTAATACGAACGAACTATAGATAGAAGTTGTTGAAGGTTGGAAGTGTTTCGGATTGGGTTTGGAAGTTGTTCTTCGCAAATACTCCTTCGGGACTACCCAGCTTATCCGAGTTCCTTGTTACCTATTGTTCATTTCCAATGGAGTTCTCCCTTTTCCAAAAGTATAATTGGCTGTGCTTCTAATATCAATATACGGTACGAGAATGTCAACTATTTCTTGCTGATAGAGGACGGAAGAATGCTGCTGGTTGAAAAGTCAACGTTCAACCCATTTCCTCTATACCATACTCATTTGACATTGGGTTTGTTACATTGATTTCAGATCACTCAACTGATTATCTCAGTTGCTCAATTTTCTTCCTATATCGTTTGCCAGATGGTAAATAAAAGCAGAGGTTTTTTTTTCCAAAAAAAATTTAAGTGTTCATTTTAAGATTTAAGCAATACCATAATTAAGTATACTTAAATTCTTAGGCTCTAATATCATCATTTATTTCTAGAACTCTGCTCAGGTGAAAATACGAGAAGGAACCTGTTGTATAGAAATAAATATTCCATGGTTAAAAGTTTATTCAACTAGATGGTATATTATCTATATGAGAGTTATTGTTCTAGACTCCCAACCAGTAGCTAGATGCTCTGGTATAGAAGCATAACCAACTCGTGAATAATAGCCCCTTTCGACATCGGTGAGGGTCAATACTAAGGCTGAAATATAGGTCCCAGTCCCACCTAAAGGATCAAGTTCACACTTACAGATCTGGGCATAAATAGTGGATATATCTAGGGAAGGCCCTCGGCCATTCCAATCACCTTGAACTGTGTCACCAAAGTATAAAATTCGATCTTGTAGACTGCATCGTGGCCCAGCAAGTATCATCTTGACGAATTTCTTTTCTCCTATAATATCCGATGAATCGTAGGCTCCGTTGTTAAAGAACGGCATCACAGAGTCACAGTGGTCAAGTTCTCGATTGCCAATAGCCTTCCTGATTGGCGCGGTCAATGTCAGAATGCCTCCCGAGACACTTCCGAATGGATCTGGCCCTTGATGTTGTATAGACAAGTCTTCAATATTACACAGCCAACTCATGTCTTTCGAAAATACATCTCCACTTACCCAACGTAGTACAAACCCCATTCTGAGAGATGTCCACGCCCATGAGGGAGCTATATATTCAGTAGGTCGGCTTGTACTTCCATCTGAGTACCATAGTAGCAATTCCAAAATATTTTCTTTCCATAATCCAGCCACATAAGAATCATGCAGATGTCTCGAAATTTCCCGTGCAACTCCAGAAATTGCGGGAAGCGTATCGGTGGCAAATGTTAGATTTCGCTCTGCGAATTGTCTAGCAATTTTTTTCCAAGTTTGTAGCGGATCATTCTTCGTCACGGCAGTAACTTGATTTTGTGCTTCATTCCTTGCAAATTCATCCAGCGTGAGGCAAATATTCTTCTGTGAATGATCCTCGTAGCGTGTGCGACTATTCTCGTTTGCGCAAATTGGGTATTCCTCGGTTTGGACCGTAGATCTGCATTCCCACCTTGTCGCTTTGCTCGCGTACCTTAATAGCCTTGGCGACAAGATTTCTTCCTGGAGCGTCCACCCCCGAAGATTTAATGGGCCGGAGAAATCTTCATCATAATTCCTTTGGCATGGAAATATAGTCGCTCTTATATTGTGGCTATCCCATCGGACGGGCAGCGATACAGGATATATAGGAGCTATTCGCGGTTTGTTCGCAGCGTCAAATATCCCCACGGTACTGTTTGGGCAACAATCTGCGGCGATGGTTAAAACGCAACTCCGAAATACATAGTTCATTGATAAAGACTCGGTAGTCCAATCGACCAGGCTATCCTGAAGAATACATATAGAATCAATCCATAGATACTGAAACCCTAGCTCTCGGGTCAAATCCACTGCATCACGGAACAATGGAGGTAATTGAGCTAATGGAATGGAGGCTTTGTTTATTTCCAAAGTTGCCGTGGTCGTTGTAAATGGTCGGACATTGCCCCAGCAGTGACTTAGGGTAACCCATTCGCCCCGTTTCCCCTCGGGGACGTAAAGAAAAGGTTCACTATTGGTACCTGCGGCACCAACATCAATTACGCGGGTTGGTAGTACAGGTAGGTTTGCGGAAGACTCTCTGCAAGTTTTGTGGGTTTCCAGACATCCAGCCAGCCATTCCTTAGCCATAGACATAGATGTAAGGGAAGATGTATCTGCCTGAATAGGACGTCCGGGAATGAATGGTGCTAACGGGCTATCTGAACCCAGAATTAGTAGACACTAGTGAGAAATGAAAGGAGTACAATACCATAGTCCACAAAAATTGCAATATAGCAAAGCGTCAATTGTCCCCCAGATTTGGACGCAAGCTTTTTAAAAACATGAAAGTGATAAATACAATCTTCCGAAGAGTAGAACGGATCGTACCCGAGGTAAATATGGTTGTCACTTGTATTGCAGCCATCGTTAAGTGACTTGAATTTTTTCAAGTTATGTGATCCCGCCTGAAGAATCATGGTGCAGAATTCGCAGCCATTGTTCGAGGACTTGCAAAGGTCCTCAAAGCAACAGTGGTGTCGGTAGCCCAGCTCGCCGGTGAGCTCACCGAAATCGATCGCTGTACAGAATTTGCATAGCATCTTGCTCAGTAACCAATGGTGACAGCTTAGAAAAAGAGGGATAAGAAGCAGTCCGGCACAGAAACAGCATGGCAACAATAAATACCCTTCTCTGGTTACGCAAAATGTTAAGCGGGGTAATCAAGCCACCGACCTCGCTTTTAGACCATCAAGAGCACCAAGAACACCGCGTGCCTGTTGTACTAACTCGCTTAATGATTTCTCTTCCGAGCCTCATCTCTCCATTGTTTTAGTTTTGTTAAGTCGTGCCTGTCATGGGTCCTACTATGATCGGATGCATCGTCTGTGGGTATCAAATCTACGATCCTCTAGCACCAGGTCCTAGCTCTTGGTTGAGAGAATATCGAGCAAGTGAGTATGCCGTGAGGAAGCCTCGAGGAATTCTTCACTGATGGATTTAGTTTATGCGGGTCCATCAGGCACTTTTGTGTCAGGTGTCGGCTGCTATGATATAGATAGTTTGGGCAACCCGCCATCTGATTCCACCCTACGGTGGGACGATGAAGCCTATCTTTCAACAATGAAGGACGAGATTCCAGTTATGCAACCGCCTCTCATAACTGGCTGTCATGACTTTGTCCTTCATAACGCCTGCTGGCACCTTCTGCAGCGTGCCTTTCAGATCGGTGAGATCTCTCTTAAGCGGCTGCTTGAAGTCTCCGAATCATTGCCATTTCCACTTGCCGGAATTGGGGTTTGTTGGGGCCACGACTACGGAAATCTCTTCGTTTCCAATGATGATAGTCACTATCCATGGGAGGATTCGCTCATGTGGCAACTGAATGATGAAACGGATGTATTTGCCAAAGAGAATCCGTACAATGTACCGGAGATACCTGCAATACTAGCAATGCGTCTCGAAAATCCACCAGAGTGCTTACCTAAGCAATCACAAGATGACTGCTTTTCAAAGCTTCCATGGGAGGTCCTTGAGGCTATAGTCATAAACTTGCCTACTAGTGATGCCCTTGGCCTGCGCTGTGTTTCAAGTGCTTTCCTACAACTTGTATCCAGTAGCATCTTTTGGGCATCTAGATTTGAACCCAACAGCGACCGCGGCTTTGTGTTCGAGGGGTGCAGTCGAGATGCTACAGATTGGAGGAGTTTGTATCGACTTACAAATCAGGCTCATAGCCCACCTGGATTACGGAATAGACAGAGAATCTGGAACCTAATTAAGCCACTTACTAACTTGACCAGTCTACGCCTTGCAGAAAATCCAAAGACATCTTACATATATCAGGAGTTGGACTGTTCAAGGTGGAGCAAGGTAACAGGAGATATAAAGGACGAGGCATCTGATGGGCACCCAATAGCCTTCAACGAAGGCTGCCGGCTGTTTTGTACGCATATCGCTCGCATGCCAAAAGATCTCTTAAAAATTGGTTTCTCGATTAGTAGCATCGAAAAAGTAACGTATATTACGGGCATACGTCTCATAATTGATAAGGGAACGGATGTATGTCTTGGGTTTATATCCAAGGGTAAAGAAATTATATGTGAAGCCATTGCAATAAAAGGCTTCATTCTAGCAATAGGCTCAAGAGGCATTCATGCTATGAAAGTTGTCAATAAAGACGCAAGCCTATCGGAATGAGCTGGCTGTCCGAACAACTCGCCCATAACAAAGCGCCTCGCCCGCTTCGATTGTATTGCTGCGTTGGAAGTGGGCTTCGATGTAAGTACGCGGTTATAATTGGAATACCAAACATTTTATTAATATCTACTTATCTATATAGGGGTTTAAACTAGTCAGTCTTGGAGTTTTGAGAGAATCTTCACCTCCTATCCAAGCATCAGAAGTGCAAGTCTTGTCGTTGCGGGAAGTAGCGCTACGGTACCCTAAAGTGCCCGAGCCTGATTTGTGCTTAAACGAAGAATCATTTACGGGTGAAAAGTCATTGAGCACCGGATACCGGCCATTATTCTGGATTCATTTTGGGGGTCCTGGTGGTACTTACCTCGACCATGTGACTGGAATGTCGGTCAAGTACTTAGGAGGTTTGTACAGTTTAGAGTTCCACTACGATACAACTTCTAGGCCCGCTGGCACGGATAGACTCGGTCGCTTCAAAGAAGATGGCTATTCGAGATCTTTGGAGTTTTCTATTGATGGCCCCGGCGGTGAACTTATTGAACTTGTTGAATTTAGCCTCCAGCGGTGGGATGCAAACAAACCTTATGGTTTTCTCAATCATGGAATATTGGAGTTCATCAAGGTGAGAAACTCCTCTTTTCTAGAGACTACTGTCATTTTTTAAGTTGTTTCTCCTCTTTTCTAACTATCGTGGTGCGTTGTAGGTGACGACAAACCGTAAGCGGTCCTTCTGTATAGGTAACCCATCAGACGATGCTACTTTAACACCCTTGGCCATTGCTCCTGGAACTACCCTCACAGGTCTATATGCAAGTCAGGTATATACATGTATTGCCGTGTTGAAGATCAGTCACTGACACGAAATTGAAGCACCAAGAGTATGGTTTAATTAGCTTAGGTGCAATTTCAGAAGCTATCGATAGCACGTAGGAGTCTGATCTGGCAAGCAACTTTTCTCCATTTATACGGCCTCGCAATGGTAGCATTATTTTTTAGATTTAGTACCGCACCCTTAAGTAGCTTCTAACAGAAGTGAGTGTATTTTTCGTCAATACTGAAGTAAAAGCGGGCGATCCAATTCTCCGATAATAAGAGCCTGCATCCTCTTGATATTTGACAGATTGAAGCACTGCGCGGCCATCATAGACAGATATGCAGTGTCTGCAGTGTCCCGTAGGCGCAAGCCAGGCTCTCAACAGCGGTCTTGCTCTGCGCAGCATATCCCACATCATCAGAAACAGCCTCTGGACCTCCTCGTTTCTCCCGTGCTAAGACGCTTCAAGGTCTTGTCTTGAAGAAAAGAGCGCGATATCTGAAAAGCCATGCAGCTGGAAAAAGTCTTGCGAGCGCGTGTGGCGGAAACTCAATGCTGCGTGAGACCTTTATTAAAAACCTCGGCCGTCAAGCTCAAGCTCGTGCTCCAGTGTTTAGAGGCGAAGAATATAAGTCCAAAATATCCAGAGAGCCAGGAGGAAGTCCTCTAACAGCGTCAATAGCTTTTGGTCATAATCGAAGGACGCAGTTTATTCTTCCAATTAGACGCATATTCTTATGCCTAGATTAAGCAATGCCGCATCTAGCGGGTGAGCTCTCGTACGCTTTTTACTACGCATTAATGGAGAAGAAAAGCATGACTTGCAATAATCTTTGTGTTACAACCTTCTAATAAATTCTCTAGGGGAAAAACGCTCCTGCCTCCTCAATGAACGATTTTAAGAGACAGAAAATATCTTACCATGATCTCTAAAACATTGCCGGGGAAAAGGCAGGCTCTCGGTGAATGTTATCATCCTACCAGTTGCAAATTATTACAGTATCTTGCAGGGCTCAATACAAGTTCTGACATACACGGTGCGTCTATATTAGTCACTGGTAGCTTTCTCACAAGTAGAGTATGGATATCGTTAGAAGTGCACTTTGTATTCGTTTTTCATGAGAAATTATTTCTGTGTAATCATTAAGTTGGTCGTAATCCCATATGCTGATTTCCCGTATGCTGATTCGTCCCCGATGATATCCCCAACTCCAAATACAGACCCAAATGCTTTTTTTCACCAGGATCTAAGATCTCATCATGCGCTCAAGCTTTTCTAGAGCGGATTCTTTGATCTCGATATGAACGTGTTCCTCAACAGTCTCTTCTTCCGAAGAAGAATTAGGAGTGTCCATTGGCTCATACGACGAACTGGAAAGTCGATTCTCTGGTGCCTTGGTGGACAAAGAGAGTCGTCTAAGCGGCTCCAGCACCTGACCAGTAAAATTGTACTGTCTGGCTCTGGGAGTGAGCTGGTTGAAAGCAGTGCCCAATTGATTCACTTGGTCAGTTGAGGAGACAGAAGCAGTTCGTGTGTTTGGCTCTGATACTTGACCCACAAGTCCATCGAGCTCTGTACGCGGAATAATCTCCTCGAGGCCGGTACCACTCAGCAGATCTTGAGGAACAGGCTTTGGCTCGAACTCGGTTTTCATAACCACCTCGCCATTCCTGCCTCTGACTAAGTCATGGCCTTCAAAGTAATCACCGGCGAAACGTACTACGGAGGTATCGCTGTTACCGGAATCGGACTTATCGTCATCAATTGCATTAGCATTGAAGAGATCGAGTTCTTCACCACGGTGAATAGCTCGTCCATCCTCCATCTGAATATAGTCATCTGGATCTGCCGTAGCACCTGCACCCCTCTTTCTAGTATTATTATTAAGTACTAATGGTGGTAGCATATCTTCAATCTGATCATTGCTCTGAATACCAGTAGCGATACGGCCAAGTTCCTTTTCAAAGAGCCATGGGAAGGAGATGAGCGGCATATACTTTGGTTCCATCTTACGACAAGGAACTTCTCGTCCGCTAACTAGCTTGGTCCGCCGACATTCAGCGAGTGCAATATCAAGTTCCTCCTTAGTGACTTTGTACATGCCAGCGACAAATTTTCCGAGAAGAGTAAAGTCCTTGCCACCAGCTCGGTCGATGCAAACCTTACGGAAGCGGTCTTTCAGAGCGTCGGAGATGACTGCCATTTCCTCCTGCACCTTGTAGTCGCTCCCAACTCGTGGCTTAGAGAGAACAAAAGTAGTCCAAACCTCAAATTCCGTCTTAATCTCGTGCTGGGCCATTATTCGACGCATGGCTGTATCGTACTGGCTTTTTGTCTGGCGCACAGTCTTCAACGTCGAATCCTCGAATTTATAAGCACGCAAGATGCGTCTATCGAAGGGTTCCTCATAGAGGGGCGTGAAATTGACACTTTCAACTTTGTCATAGAGTAGGCCAAGTATTTTTTCCGAATGATAAACTTGCTCCTTGCGTTTATGCTTTTTTTCCATAAAATGGGGCCACATGTTAAGTCTGAGACGCTTTGGCATCTCTGCTGGCAGACCTGTCTTCACGTAGTCAACTGCTTTCGAGTGCAAGGCCGCTAATTCAAGACCTTGGCAGAGTTAGATTTATTTCGGCCACCTTGTTGGAATAGACTTACATTTTGGGTCTTTGACAGACATATCGAGACGATCTGACTGACCAAGATGTGAGTGTGCGATTACTGGAAGTGCATCATTCTTCATGTATCGAACGAAGAACTTCATGAGGTCGGTTACTGCCACGGGCTTGTTCTGGCTTATAGGCGTTGGAGGGTTGTAATTCATAGGCTCAGCATTCCATTCAGGCGGCTGCAACTCCCTATCCCAAATGACGAAATAGTCATCGCCATCCAGGTCCCCACCGGAACACATTCCTGGTACATCCCTTTCACCTGTTTTTGGAAAGACAACGAGATCCCTAAGGTGATGTAGCGCCTCGACGTTGACCGCTTGCACAACCCGTAGGTCACCTGGATGGAGGGATGGATTTCGACCTACAAGACAGATGCCCTCGATGACATTATACCGGCTTGGATCCTCCTTAGATGGAACCTGAACAAAGATCTGCGGTAATTCTTCCTCTTTGCACTCCTCACCCGGCGCAACCGTTGGTTTGGTGTAACCTCTCAGGGTGCTGGTCTCGTCAATGCATCCAAGCAAGAATGCTCCATCTTCAACAATTATTTTTGCTTTCTCCTTCAAAAGCTTAATGGACCAGGCTCTCCAAAGATGAAGAAGTGACAGAACAAAAGGCTCTCTTGAAGTCATGAAACCATTGTTGATCATCGTGGCAATGTTAATGGTCATCTGATTATCATCAATGTACTTTACCAACAAGCTCTGAGCTAAGCTGTTATCACTCATGGCGTTTTGATAATTGCCAAGTTGCTCGGTTATCATTCTCAAAAAGACCTCATCGGGGACTCCCAACGAAGACAAGATAGTGATGGTCTGTCGGTTGAGCGAAGCTGTCGAGAACCTCGACCATCTGATAATCTCGAGACCATTATAGATCGATGTGAACTTCTCCTGGCTCGGCCGAATATGGACTTCCTTATCCTTGGCATCTAGAGAAACGACCAATATGCCTTTACAACCTCCGAGACGAAATTGGAATGCCGACGGGGCAGTCTTCACACGAAGCCCAAGATCCGCAGTTATGATCTGTGCTAGGAAAGGCGAGAGTTTTCCAACTCCGTCGGTGAAGCAATAGCCGTTTCTCTCAACATCCTCTAACTTGACGATAGTAGGTGCCGAGAGGCCATTAATGGCTCTGGTCGTTGAGAAGCACTGTCCAAGTCTTGCAGCATATCTTGCAACGACATTAATGTGACTGAAGTTGCCCATCCAACCACGAATATCATTACAAGATATGTGTTCTGTTTCACAGAAAAAGTAGGCACCGTTTTCGCGAAATTGTGAGTTTCCAAACGCCAGAAATTTATAGTGACGGTCTCCAATACAAATTCCATTGTAGAGCGTTCTATAGACACGTGTGAAAACTTCGTCGTTTCGCTTTTTGTCTGCGCAAGCATTTATACGACCCTTAAGGAAGATTAGTTTACATCAGAGAGAGTGGTGAAAGACTGACCTCTGAGAGTTCATCGGTAAATTGGACCCGCAGGAATCTACCTTCTGAATTTTCACGAGCATAACGTCTAAGAACACGGTTGGTTGTCTCGACTGTTGGAGTGCTGAAGTAAACCGTCGTAGGTGTGATAGTTGCCTTACGAGCATAGGCACAGTAGTGTGGAATCTCCGTCCTAGGAGAATATGCCAACGCCTCGGCGTCTTCAAATATTGACATCGGATCATATATTCGCTTTTCTTCTTCGGCAACATATTCCAGAATGTTACGTGCTTTTGATGGATCATCGGAAGCAATCTCAGCTAATCGCCTGACAAAATCTTTTGAGAGGTTGTATTCGTTCAAAATATTTCTTGAGATACACACTTCCAATTGATAGCGGACCCCGAAAGGCAATAGTGTAGATCTTTCACCCCCATCCAGAGATTGAAGTCCCTCTCCAACCACATCTTGTTGTTCAATCAAGGACCATACCGTCGCCTCACGGGGTGAAACGGTATCCAGTTGATCGAGGGTTTCTATCTCGATATTATGATCTGCAAGTGCGCTTCTGATATTGCCATACATTTGAGCGCTATTCTGCTTGGTATTAAATACGAAACTGTATGTAGTCCATCGGCCTGCAAGCATTAGTCATTCTTCTTTTCAACAATTAAAACATGCCATACCAATATCAATAACTGGCTTTTGTTTATGCAAAGATAGCGGGGTTCTTGCCAGAAGATAGGGATTGTAAACTATGTCCGTTTGTCTGTACCATGTATCAAACTCTGTCCAAACTAGGTTCTCGGCGGAGTGGGTAGCTGCCTCATCCAGCCGCTTCCTGTAAAATTGCGGCGGATTCTCCAAGGGAATAATCAGGGCGCTCAAATCATCAGAAAGGTCTACCCGAAAGATTGTCTTCAGGTAGGCAAAAGGAATTTGAAACATGAACTGGTTTGCTCGATCTAATTTACCGACTGAATATTTCTCTTCGCCAGGCTCGTTATTTACCACAGGGCTCATGCCGGTGCGTGGGTCCTTGAAGGTAACTTCAAATGATAAAGTGATCCGCTTTTTGGCCATATCTACGTCGAAGGTTAAGTGTTCCCCAGGAGAAGCCGAGATTGTGTGCATAGCAATCAACACATTTGGTTTTTCCAAGGTACCAAAGTGCACTCTGGTCGGTACGAGCTTCATTGTGGCATCATAAAAGACATGAGGCTTCAATGGACTTTGTACCTTGTTTGGTCCACGATTGTGGTTCTTCATGACTTCAATACGGCAGTCATAGCTATTAGTCCCATCTTCTTCTTGCATCGGAAAGCTACCCAACTTGTTTAGGTTCTCCCAGAAGGCTGTTAGTGGTGGTGGTGAGAATCTGACCTTACCACCTCCATCCTTGGTTCCATTCCTACCCTCAAATAGTTCAATCAAGACAATAGTGCCAAACTGTTTGAAATTTCTGTAAATATCATAAGTAGTCGTTGATGGGTGCAGGTGTGTGAGTTTGATGGTTAATTCATGCCACTTAGCCCAGTCGGCAACTTGTCTGAACAAAAGGGGAGGATTCCGAGGCTGTGTGCTTTGATATGGAGTACGCCGTGACTGGGGTCGTTGTGTGCCGAAAACATAGCCACTGGTACTGCTACGGCTTCTAGAGTAGCGTTGTGAATAACTTGACGTACTCATGGCGACGGCCTTGTAAGCAAACTCTGCGATAAAGTCAGTGGTGGGATCTCATGATATAGAAATCAGACACTGGAAGTTGTGTTCACGGTAAACAACAGCGAAAGGGCCTACCATGCATATGCCGATTCAGACATCAAATTCAAAGGAAAGTTGAGTGATTCTAATAGCTTAGCCAGCTAGCTTGGGATAATGCTAGATGTGTTGACTAGACATGTGCTGCCCTGAGCTGATCAGCTTGGTTCAGATGGTTCAATGGTGTTTCGTCGCGAGAAGATGAAAGAAAAGGACGAGGAAGATGGGTGAAGGATATGGGGTCCGAAATCAAGACGAATTAGGCAAGAGGTGCGGAAGTGAATGACAGTGGGTGGGATGGAGAATGGGTGAAGCTGAGATGGAGAGGTGGACAATGAATCTCTTTAAAAAAGATGGTGGGGTGATTGTGTAACGCTGAAGATGACTCTGAGAAATGGTGAAGCATGTCAAATGCAACCAGCTGCACCAAGCCATGTGGATTTTCTATTCTGATTGATACCTCACAAACAAGAGATGATAGTGGGAGCACCGACCAGGGGGGGTTCAAGACTTTGTCTTCCAAGAGAGAAATTCCAATCAACTCCAGCTCCGATGCAAATGCCAGCGCCGTTCGATTCAAATGCATAATGAAGAATTCGTAAAAGGAAACATAATGTGGCTGAATTTTGAGGTGGAAAGAATTATCCCATTATCACCAGTTGGCGATTTTCAGGATTACAGGGGTTAAACTGGCACCCACGCGAAAACACGTGCGGAGGAAAAAACCCTAAGAGCAATTTCGGAGAGCTTGACTAACTTGTAGCTGTGATTTGATGGTTCACATTGAATTGAGGATATCTTCAAAAGAGAGTGATTATACTGAGCAGTGTTCCTTTTTCTTGTAAGTTGCAGCGCATCTCGTTTTTAGTCAGCTATACACAACATCAACATCATATCCTTATTTCCATGCGCCTTAAATCAGTCCAAGTACACATTCCTACAGCTTCAGCCACTTGGAAAGATTAATACTATTTAACAGTTTCAAGAGCTGGAGTAGTATATTTGAATAGTAGTATCCAATTGCCAGACCACCGCATTGATGGGTTACACCTGCTCGTGGAACTGGAATATTGCCCGATGTCAAGAACAAGAACATCTGCCGTGCGACCAGCAAATACTGCTCGCATCACCACCAGCCACCAGCACCCATTGACCTCAAGTCTTGTGGGTGTATCACATCACTACTTCTGATGGTTAAGAAAGCTCTCCGACCGCCGACCATGGTTCAAGCAAATTCATGGGTTTTATTTGACTCTATTCTCTATATCCCACATATCTCTTGCTGCCCTCCGTTCAGTGACGGACATGGCCGTTATCCGGCCGCATCGCTTGGCCATGCCCGAAACAGGCAAGCCATCAAGTAATGGCTTTGTGGAAAAGCAAATCAACGAGGAACTAGCAATGCTAATAAAATAAATATAAGGCTGTTCCTATCTTCATCTCTTTTCTTTGAAATCTTTTGAGGTTTTGGAAATATCGAATCTCGTTTCTCATCACAATCATGGCGTTGGGAGCTCGATCGCTATTTGTGGGAACTCTAATTCACAGCAAAAGCCTAGACGAATTAGAGTACCTGGACGACACCGCCGTCTTTGTCGACGAGAACGGTGTCATCGTTGCGATTCAATCAAAGTATAGCCAGACAGATGCTCGGGAGATCGAGGCAATTTTTCACAAGCTGGCGTGGTCACGTGAAGATATAGCTGTCAAAACCGCAAAGGCTGGCGAATTCTTCTTTCCCGGGTTTATAGGTAATTCAGCATCGGTTTTATTGTGGAGATGAAGTGCTAATTCGTACGAGATACCCATATCCATGCCTCGCAATACGCCAATGCCGGTATATTTGGTAAATCCACCCTCCTTGACTGGCTGAATACGTACACATTCCCCATGGAAAGCAGTCTGTCGGAATCAGCAAAAGCCAAATCCGTCTACACAAGAGTCATTCAACGAACGCTTTCCCACGGAACGACCACCGCTGCATACTACGCTACAATCTCAGTTCCATCAACTAACCTCCTTGCTGACCTGTGTCTCTCACATGGCCAACGAGCTTTCATCGGCCGGTGCTGTATGGACACCATGGCCCCGGATTACTACCGCGATGAATCTCCGGCATCTGCTCTTGCAGATACTCGAGCAACGATTGCACATATCGCAGAAATCGATCCAACGCATGCACTCGTTTGCCCGATCATCACTCCACGCTTTGCAGTCAGTTGTACAAGCGAATTGCTGCACGGCCTTGGTGCTCTCCAGAAGGAAACAAACCTTCCGGTCCAGACTCATATATCGGAAAATAAGAGTGAGATTGAGCTTGTAAAAGAGCTTTTCCCCGACCATACATCTTATACTCATGTGTATGATGACCATGGACTGCTAGGACCAAAGACGATCCTTGCCCATGCTATCCATCTTTCTGAGGAGGAAGTAGATCTTATCAAGGCGCGGGAAGGAAAGATTAGTCATTGCCCAGCTTCTAACTCGGCCATTACTTCGGGCACAGCCAAAGTTCGGATGATGTTAGAAAAGGGTTTGGAGATTGGTCTTGGAACAGATATGAGCGGAGGATACAGCCCAAGTATTTTGGAAGCTGCAAAGCAAGCACATCTCGTCAGTCGTCATGTCGCTATGGACGGAGATGACAACACGAAACTCAGTGTTGAAGAGGTTCTGTATCTGGGGACAAAGGGCGGTGCTCAAGTTGTTGGACTTGAGAACAAGATCGGTGGGTTCGGCGTTGGGATGGAGTGGGATGCACAATTGATCTCGTTGGGTGGCGTAGATGAGCCTCTAGGCAGCGTAGATACTGGCAATGTTGATATTTTTGGCTGGGAGTCTTGGGAGGAGAAGATTGCCAAATGGCTCTTTGGAGGCGATGACAGAAACACCTTAGCTGTATGGGTCAAGGGACGGTTGGTTCATGAGAGAAAACTATAAGAATCAAGATCTTAATCTATGTATACACTTGCTAGTATATCTATGGGCGAGGCGCTTTTAGACAGTTTATTTAGACACATGAATACACGAAATTCTAGACTTAATTAAGCCTAACAACATCCCGCTTCTATTTTATCATCTTATTCCACCATTTGGTGCGATGATCATGTTTCCAGATGTGAGAATGCGTGATGCAGGTATATACTACTAGCTGCTTCCCAGCGCCAAGACTAAGCTTTAAGGTTCATCCCGAGATCTGGAGTCGCGCGCAGTCGTGATCCATCCTCAACACCATGCCCAAGGCTCTCCTCCAACGCCCCCCAATGCCTACATCTTTCTTCGATTTACCACGCGAAATAAGAGATATCATTTATGACCTAGTGCTCGTATCATCCAACAAGCATATAACGCCAATTCCCCTAGCACAGTTCCTCAAAGTCCGCCGTCAACCAAGATTTGTAGTCCAGGTCCCGGTTTCTCCATTGACATCAACATCCACCCAATGCACTCCCAGCAGCAGCACATGGCCCATCGATTCTTCCCCTTTCACGCTCTCCCTCTCGCTCCCCCGAACATGTCGCCAGATCCACACTGAAACCCGCCTCCTGTTCTGGCAACACAACACGTTCGACTTCCCCACCCCGCAGATGCTGATATCGACATTGAAGGATATGGGACAAGTCCCCTCTCGCCTCATCCGCTCTGTAAGCCTGCCTATCTCGCTCACAACCACAAAGCACCTGCCGAAAGCCCTTCGTCTCCTTGCGTCCCGCTCTCGCTATGGGGATTTTCGTTCTCTCACCCTCACCATCGGGCGCAACGACATGATCGCGATCGAGACTTGCAAGATGAGCAGTCAGGCGGATAAGGTGGCGGTATATGATGCTTTTTTGGAGACGATGAGGGAGAGCGGTAAGGAGAAGGCATTCAGGAAAAGGATGGAGGTAGAGAGTCTCTTAAGAAACTGGAAGGTTGGTGGTGGGCTGGATCACTCCACCGTAAGAGAACTGCATCTGGCGTGGGGCGGGGAGATGTATGTCAATGGGGAACTTGAATGGAGGGACTATGTGCATTTTGGAAAGTGTGCCGGGTTTTCATGAACGGGCATCGTTTGGCTTGAATATTGGGGGAACATAATGCCAGAAAGAAATTACATCAGCCTTAAGAGGCGGCTATTGAGCCTAATCGCTATGCTACAAGATTTGACGAGATTCAACATCGATATTTCAGGGCACGATAACACAATGACAAGGCCTGTCTATGATATGGCACCGGAGCCATCAGCCTTCTGAGGATGCTCATCTTGATAACAGAAGAAGGATTACAGTTCTCGGATAGACTTGGTGTTTTGTACAGCTGATGATTTATGGATACGACAGACATGAATCAGCCCGACGACGCGTAGATGACATGGCATGTTCTGTTGCACAATTGTTTGTAACCGGATCTATACAGGATATGTTCTGGGAGTGTGAAATATTTAGAATACCTAATGAGGTTCAAGATAGGGGCAAATTTCAAAGCGCGAGTTTTCTTCGCCTGAATTTTCGAACCTAAGGCTGCATTCTCTCATTACTTATACGAGTACTCAACACGTAAACTAGATGTCAGCCTATCTGACGGATTCGTCGCCGCCAAGTCACCACTTTTGTATTGGCCCCCTAGTCCGACGTGCCTGGGAAGAAGTCGTCACACTGATTAGTGCAGGTAGCCCAAAAAGGAGGAATGTATTTTAGTGGCAGGCTTTGATACTATGAGCTCACGGTTGTCAAAACTCCTTCCCTCGGGAAAAGCGTTTTGGGTAATCGGCCATTTTATCTCCTGTATTACTCTTTATTCGTTTCACGTTTCTCATTCTATCTGGGCATTCGACGGCACAAAACCGTTGTACCGGTTTCTTGGGATACAACCAACACAGCACCACGTTACAATCAAATATGCTGTGTAAGATTTAGCTCCTGGTCCGGGGTAAGCACTCAGGCACTCCAGTAAGTATCGAGCACCCCTGCGCGTAAGCCTCGGAGTATATCGATGCAACCGCCCCTTCTCCCCCATCTTTCTTCACAAGCTTATTTGTACATTTAGCCGAATGGTACCCAATAAATTTGAGCTTAAGCACGAGGCACAGCCTTCGAGAGCAGAGATATGTATGGTCTTGACCGTTCTATCATTTTCAGTCCGTGATTTGATTAAAGGTTGATGAAAGCTGCGCAAAAAGGGGGCGATCAACTAGGATTGTGCTTATTGCGCCCCAACACCATGTGGAATGCAGTCTCTGAGTCGACATCATGCTCGCACAATATTGCTGCACTTCTGTCAGGTAACTTTTGAGCTTGCTTAGTTCTACTTGGCATATGCAGCCTGCTTCAATCGTTCCTGAAGCGGATGGGCGGCCGCTCTTTACATGTACACAAAATCGATACTACTCAAGACTTCGGCATCTCTAGCGAGGCACAGCAAGCCAAATGAACCAATTGCGAGAGCTAGTACAGCATTTATATTATACGCGTATTATTTTCAGCCTCAATTTAGAGGTTCGTGTAACCGCATTGCTTCATTTGTTCATGTCATGGGCTCCCCCATCAGCCCCCAAATTCTGGTGGCTGCACTGCACTGGTGCATCGGACATTTATGTTCTATATATACGTAATGGTCGAGTCTAGCTCTTGTACAATGAAAAGCTCGTAAAATCTCTTGTTTCTGTTGCCCTCACGGCTGTGTATTTTACTTCACGCAAGCGGAGATCTTTGAGTACAGTCGTCCAGGAATGCGGCTTTCGTTCCCATCGCACTGTCGTTATCGCTCAATATGAAGCATTTAACAGACCTGTCGCTCTTTTTTGTGTTTGGCTTGATTCTACTACCAAGCAGTGTTTTAGGTAACGTGGGATTCAAGGATTTCTCCCATCTACACTTCTGACGTCTCGCCGCAGCCCACCCGAACAAGGCTTCGACGAAAAGTTCAAGTTCAAGCTCTAGTTCGTCTTCTTCATCATCAAGGACTAGCTCTTCTTCTTCTTCTTCGTCAAGCTCAAGTTCTTCATCAGTGCATGTAAAAATAAATAGTCCCGTATCGGCGTACCCATTGAATAATGCGGTCCAGCAACCGCCGGAAGCCAAAAAGGAGAAGGAAAACAAAGCGAAAGGAAATGATGCTCATAAGACATTACCCCCTCTTGGCCTCTCGTCGACGAGGGTAGCTAGTCAGCATCCTTCGGAATCTCAAAACAAGGAGAAAAAGCCCCAAGACGATAAGCACGACGAGCCTAAAGGAGCCAATGTCCAGAAACCACATGACGATGATAAGGCGAAGGAACCTCAAGGCAAAGAACATAAAAAGCCTTCAGTGACATTGCCAAAGATATTGTCGACGAGTGGAGCTGATCAGCACCTTTCGGAATCTCAAAACAAGGAGAAAAAGCCCGAAGACCATAAGCACGACGAGCCTAAAGGAGCCAATGTCCAGAAACCACATGACGATGATAAGGCAAAGAAACCTCAAGGCAACGACCATAATAAGCCTCCAGTGACATTGCCGAAGATATTGTCTACCCATCGTGCTTCGTCAACAGAAGCTGCTGGCAAACACCCGGAGGTCAAGGAAGATAAAGATCATCGTCCACAAGATCACAATGGTCAAGGTAAATACAAACCTTCAGCAACACAAAGTGCTTCAACAACAAGTAGAACGAAAAAGCATACAACAAATGAATTTCTCATAAGTACAACAGATCGTTCAATATTACATACCCTTTCGCCAATAACGACTTCCTCAACGTTAAACAACACCACCAGAACGAGAAAGCATAAAGGAAGTCTCTTTCCCATACATAAACCGGCACACAGCACCACTAAAAGTCGACTACATGGCGACATCATAAAAACAACGGACGATAAGAAGAAAAAATTAAAGACTACCAGACCTGCCCGTTTCGTTTACGACCATGAACCGCTCAGTTGTTATCCAGAATACCTTTACGAACACACGCCGAAATGGTGGGGAACGCAAACTATTCCGCATAATAAATGCTACACGACGAAGAAAAATAAATGCAAAGACTGGTCAGCTCATAATTGCTATGTCAAGGTTGGGCCAGTTCATTTAATTTACTTCCCACCTCCACCGAAACCTAAAGGAAATGCGACATTGACACCGGCTCCAACGACCCTTTATGATACAGCTTTCGACTATACCTTGTAAGTGATTTTATTCCCAAAATCCTCACCATAATAGACTAATCAGAACCTAGTACATCCCCATCAGTGTATATCTTATTTGAGAAGATTACTGCGTGGGCGGGTTGTAAAAAGCAGTCGAAAACTGGACTAGGTCCTAGGCTTACAAATGCATTCTTTCCCTTCGACCTCAGCGACATTAGCACCCTCATGCCACACAAAACATACACCAACACTAAACAAACCATGGGCACCCGAAAAATTCGTCTCAAGGACATCATGTCCCGCTGTACCATGCCTTTCGACGGCAAATCTGCTGCTTCAAACACGGCTCCAAGAGTCGGTGACCATGGATATCGGTGTTATCCTCGATTAGCAATTCCAATGATGGTAAGGGATTTTGCAAAACCGTGGTGGGATGGGTGTACTATCTGGAGTAGGAAGCATGGGATGATTGATCCTCCGTACGCAATGGAGACCGGTGTTGGCCTTGCCAGCTTAACGCCACACCCACCGACTCCAGATGACGATGATGATATGGACTATCCGGGAGATGACGAGGCTGATATATTGCAAAATATGACAACACATGAGACGTTTGATGATCAGCCAACCCCTACTCCTGAGCCATATCCAGCGCCGGCACAAGCTCCTGATCACGATCTCCCAGCTGCTACGCCTCCGCCCACCCCAAAAAACAATGAGTATGTATCATACAAGAAGCCATATTCACAAGGTGGGACGGTATTACCTCCAGATGATAACAACAAACACCCTGGTGTTAATAATGACTCTCCTTCAGTCAATGTGGCTTCAGCGGGCGACTCGCCTACAAATAACCAGCCACCAAAGAACGAGTCCCCGTCGGTAGAGCAGCAAGCATCTGGAAACCAGCCACCAAAGAATGAACCCCAGCCGGTAGAGCAGCAAGCATCGGGAAACCAGCCACCAAAGAATGAGCCAGCTACCGATGCTCCAGCGGCAGAGCAGCAAGGCGCGGAAAACCAACCCGTGTCAGCTGTTTCCGTATCCATCATTGCCACAAATGTTATCACATCCCCTCCAGTAAATAGCGGCGCCGGAGTTGAAGCAGGAGTAGCAAATCCACCCAACGAGGCAGACCAGACACACGGTGGTCCTGTCCCCGGAGCTCCTGCTGAGCAGGGGACATCAGGTTCTCCTACCATTGCAGTTCCAGCAAATGAACCAGGAAAAGTTATTTATATGGGCCACACCCTCCAACAAGGCGGTCCGTTGGCCACTATCACAAGTATCGAAGCTGTTGTATCATATGGATCAAAAGGTGTCATTGTGCAATATCCACATGGACTCGAGTCTACTATCACCGTTCAAGTTATCCCGGTCGCGCCTGGCGTACTGACGAGCGGGAATCCCAACGTACCAACGGAAATTCCATATTTGGTGGTGGTGCCAACGACATCAGATGTATCGAAGGTTGGCGATGCGGCCGACATTGCGTCGTTCATTAACTATGTGATGAATGGCGAACCAATTCCAGATGGGAAAACTCCGGATGGGAAAACTCCAGACGGGGAAAATGTACCTCCTGCGCCAGGTGTATCGTCAAATCCGGCGTCAGGCTCGGTACCTGATAGTAGTAGTTCTGGGGAAGTGGGTGAGAGCGGGACCAATAATGGAGGGGCAAGCAATGGAGGGGAAAGCAATGGAGGGACAAGCAATGGAGGGACAAGCAATGGAGGGACAAGCAATGGAGGGACAAGCAATGGAGGGACAAGCAATGGAGGGGCAAGCAATGGGGGAAGCCCAGCCTCGAATGACTCGACAGAAGGTGTAGTACAATTTGCTGGAAATGCAAAGCGGGAGTCGGCCACGATGCAGTGGATGCTAGCGGCGATGGCAGGAGTTGGGATTATAGTGTTCCTATGAGATGATGACTGATAGTGGATTGGGAAGATGTTTCATGCTGAAATTTTCTTGTAGATACCCTTTTGCAATAACGAATTTTATGAGCAGGATATATAATAATACTTAAACAACCTGAGTGCCACATTCATGTCATCCTAGGGTTTTCCTACTTTAGCGAGATGTGGAAAGGAGCTGTGCCAGCTGCACGTGATCGCCATCATCGAGTATATGCTCAACGTCGCAAGGACTACCTTTCTCGTGGTCTCACTATACATGAAAGCAACTCTTATTAAGCCCTGATTAAGCGCTAAGTTAATGTGTTTGAACTCAAGATAGCCTATGTCAGCTTCCGCAGCATGCTTTGTAGTAGTCTCTCTTCAGAGGAAGTGAAGGTAATGTTCCGTTTACATTTATCAATACTGGACAATATCGTTGGGTTGAGACTAAGAATTTGCAGCATCAAAGCCAGCAAAATTCAAGACTTCAAAAACACAGCAGCAGCAGTTTTTTTTGGCACCTTGCGGTGTGAATAGGAGAAGCATATGGGGTAAATACCATGGAAGATGGAAATTACATGGTCCCAAGAGGTTGCGATTGAGCTTGATTGTAGATTGGACACAGTAATTCCAAAATGGCTATCTATGTGCTCGCTAACTGTAGTATACTTTTAAACTTGCCTTTACTGCTACAGCTTCTCAGAGACTGCCCGAGGACCTTTGCCTTTCAAAAGATCCAGTTGCTCAATTCCCATCCACATCTTCCGGCTCTTCGCAAGACCCGCTTCCCAATTTGCAACCCTGCCTGCTTGGATCAATAATCCCTTGCCGTTCGCTTTCATACCCTCCCCAAACAAATACACCACGACATTTGCAATCTCTTCCGGCTCGTTGACCGCTACCCCTGTCTTTCGGAGCTTTCGTGCCTCCTCTTCAGGCGACGCAATTCCCTGGGCCACCCCAAGAATTGGTGTAGTGGTAATGCCCGGGGCGACTGCGGAAATCGAAATGTTGAATTTTGTAACTTCACTTTTCAGAGCACGCATCAGACCCAAAAGCCCTGTCTTGGTCAGAATGCAATGATGGAATCTCACTCATACCGAGATTCAGGAAAAGACATCTTACCATGCTTCGCTGCACTATAGAGGGGAGCGCCGGCGCTAGAAGTATATCCAGCCAGACTTGCTGTGAGCACAATACTCCCACCCTTCGTGCCATTCTTCCTCAAATAAAACAGAGCTAATTTGACGGTGTCATTCGCCGCATCCATATTCAGTCTGATAACTCGCCGATCGGGCTCCTTCAGTTCTCCATCCGCATCCAGCTCGTCATCAAAGAATTGATCTTTGTATTCCCAAATGCCCGCATTCACAAACACATGATCAATCCTCCCGAATTTTTCATGTCCACTGGCAAACCCGGCGCGCTGGGAGGGCCAAGATGTGATATCGGTCTTCTGGAACAAGACTCGTGATGAGGAAGCAAGCGGCTCGGGCGGCGCTTGGATATCAAGGATGATGATATTGTTAGAGGGGAGAGAATGGAGCAGGAGTGCGGTCGCGAGTCCGATTCCTGAGGAGCCGCCTGTGATCAAGATTGTGGTGGACGTCGGACCGCTGAGGGAGGCGCGTGAAATGCTAAATGATTCAGTTGCCATCTTGAATTGTTGAAAGACATGGCGGGATCGAGTCGAGGCGAGCTGTTATATTTCAGCTTACGGTCGTTGGGTCGGACATCCCCTTGTAAGCCGAGGAGCAATTTCGAAGTGCGGGGAACTTCAGCGGGACTTGAATTTTGATCATGTTCAAGACTTTGGTACACGAATTTACCAATTGCATGGCTCTTACCACGCCGCTTGTGCCACCGCGTATAGCTCTAATCTATATCATCTTGTTGGAGAGGCTAGCTGTGCTTTTACATAAAACAACAATTTCTGCTTCATGTGGAGTATAGTGAGCTTCCTATATTTTTTTATCGAAGTCAGACTATGGGGAAATTTCAAATTTTTATAAGAGATTACTTTAACCAGCTCATTCCAAGTTCCATGTCATTCAGGTATTGTTTAACTTTAGTTGATTGAGAATAGGGGTAGCACTTAAGCGAAAGCAAATCTCGCTTGTGAAGTGTTAATGATTAACGTGTGCCTCGAAACGCACATTATTACAAGACAAACCATTGATACTTCGAATTGAAGCGCCTCTAAATCTGCGAAATACATCGAGATGTTTATGTATTTATATTTTAGTTATGCTATGTGCCTTTGCTTTAGGGAGTAATTGAGCAACCAAGATTCTTGGTCAGCGGCGGTGTGGTTATAGTAATGTTAGTAAAAGTTATATGTGATAAATTCTGTGGCTGCTCGAAGGTGATCTTATTATGGATGCCATAATCCGTAGCTTTGTTCCTTACCATTCAATTCATGCTTTTAACAGTTGCCCATGTCTGTATCAGCGCTGTTACCATTTGAATGATAGTGAGTAAAAGCACGAGGGCCGCAATCCAAAATGTCCACCATTGCACTTTTTTCCGGTCATCGTGCCACCACTGCCATACCGTGTGCGGCTCCGAATCATCGAATGCTTGTTTCAGAATGGTCAGGCGATCTCTCCAGTGACTGAAACTTTCTATTTTTCGCATGCGGGTGTTCAAATGCCCACAAGTCCCTGCTGCCGGGTCCAACGACCACTTTACCCTGCGCTTTTCAAAGTCCTTTTTTACTGCTGAGACGTTGCTTGGGAAGAGGAGGGCGAGAGTAAGGATTGTTTCTGAGATCAAGGCATCACTCAGGATTCCGCTTGAACACACATTCAGTTTGTCCGAACTTGTTCTGTTTGCGTGTCAACTTACCAGTCTGATTCTTGATGCATTTTCAAAAATGTCACGTGGTGGAACAGAGTCACTGTCCCTTCGTCGTCATTCAGCAGGAGATGATCGGCAAGATTGCTGGTCCAGAACACTTTGATACGAGCTATTCTCTCTAGATTCAAGGCATTAAAATTTTTGGTGATTCTGAAGGACTCGATTTGGCCGGTTCCCGGTGCAAATGTATCATCAACAACTGTTTGGAGGCTATCTTCGCCCCACGGGATAGGACGTCCAATGGACACAGAGTGCCCAAATTCACCAACCGAAATCATAAGAAACAGCCTCGCCGCAAGTGTGATCGAGGCATCTAAGTCCGATGTCGAGGTGTTTTGTGCTACTGGCTGTTGGGAAGAGGGTGGTGGCTGAGTCTGCCCTGTGGTGTGCCTCAGAAGCAGCTTTTGTCGAATCGAGGCTCGAGTTTCTTGAGGATCCCGAAGATATCCAATAATCTCCATCAGCTCTGCCTCCGTTCGAACTGAGACCTCGCGACCGCACTGCTGGCATTGCTCTTCGTACCAGTCTTTGAAATAAGTATTGATTCCCTGCGATGCTTTTATGAAGTCGACATCAGTAGAGTGACAATCGAACATTGTGTCGAGTATACTCCGTTGAATATTACGTCCGTCGACAGTTGTCCGTGGTCCTCCGATGGACTCCATTTCGAGAAGAGACATGTTGAGTCTGTGATTTTGCAATTGCACGTTTCATAATGGGCGACGGCAGAAGGGTAGCACTTTAATATGCAGATCGTTGACCCTTGAGAGGCTACTGAGGGAGCCTTTCGCAATTATTCGCCCCACGCCAGCCAAATGAAATGTCTCGAGGCTTTATTCCAATTAATGCGCAGCAAGCCTCAAGCGCCAGCATGCGACCAACCACGAAAAGGCATATCGATCCTTGCTCCTCGCCCCATCATTAAAGCTGTTCGTAACCCTCACCGTTGGAGTCAGTCCTTTCGACTCCACAGACAGCAAATTATGAATACGTGAGTTCACGACATGTTTGGAAACCAACGGCCAGTTTGGGCGAACCCTGAACAATCGGTGGGGGAAAGGTGCGAGAAGAAGTTCGGAAATCAAGATTGCTACGAGGCGACCGGTCCAGTTTGTGACGTATTCTTGCCTATTGCTCGGAATATCAAAAACCTCCTAGACAAGCACCAGGAGGACTTGGTGAGAGGGGAACAAAAGCCGAAATCCATTGCGTTTGCGATATTTATGGTTGGCACAGAACCATCGCAGACTCAGCCGACGATCGTCTTCGCATCGAAGAGTAAACGACAACGAAAAAGAGCTAAGGCGCTCGTGGAATCACACGAACTGCTCGCAGATCATCCTAGTATCCAGATGAAGACGTTCGACCGACTCCCAGCTCTGCCACGAGGAGATACCCAAGCCTTCGAGTGGCCGGAGTCAGGTAATGCCAGCAGCGGGCCATCTAAAGAAACTTCACCAGTGCAAAATAGCGATTTGAATCGTCGACACCTCTTGTCGTTTGACGGCGGTGGAATCCGAGGCTACTCGAGCTTGTTGATCCTCAAAGCGCTCATGGAGCATATTGCGAAAGTTGAAGCTTTGTTAAGCAATCAGCAAGACGAAAAGCCTCCGACCCTCAAGGGGGATACATTCAGTGGGGGTGGTCTCTTGTGCATCGGGAAGGAGACTTATAGTCTCTCGGCACTCCACCCGTACATAGATCTTGAGGCCGAGGAAGATGGGCAAGACGCTCTCCAGTCCGACAACTCTGATTTTGATTCTGATTCAGATGATGATTCCAACGATGTTGCATTACGACGCGGGCCTTCGGCTTCTCCCTCACATGGCTACTCATCCAGTGCGATAGCAACGCTTGAAAGTGGGCTTGATTACAAGATTTCCCACGTCAATGGCCCAAGCCAGACTCGATGGAACTCCATAAAGCTTGATGAGGAGCCATCCAAAGTGATCACACCGCACGTCATTGCTTTAGAAGCCGAGGAACGGAATGTCATCGTCAACACTCAAACTACGGGTCCTGTCAAAGGTCGGCTGATGCGGGCTCCCCGGTATATCAAGATGGCTGGCTGGTCCACGTTCCAAGAGATGTGGGTGGTCAGGATGTCTCGCGATGCCATACCTGGTGATTGCGGAGCCTGGGTTATTGAAGACACAGATGATCGCAATTGCAAATTCTTCGGTCATGTCGTAGCAGGCCAGCCAGGCTCTTTTGAAGCTTACATCCTCCCAGCAATCCAAACGTTTGACGATATTGAAAGGCAATATGGTATCAGACCTCATCTTCCTGACTGGGAAGAAAACACCACTGCAAGCTGGTCGTCAAATATGAATCTGTCTTTTATCTCGCATTCGCAATCAGACAGCTTCAAGACGACACAGTTTTTGCCGGTTAACTATTTTGAATACATATGCGGAACTAGTACCGGAGGGTTGGTTGCAATCATGCTCTCACGATTACGGATGAGTGTTGATGATTGTCTGACCGAATATGAGACCTTATCTGAGCAGGTACTCGGGAAGCCACGATACTTCAGCATGCGCGGCCCTGTTCCTTGGTTCAGGGCAAAGTATTCTGCAGCGAACCTCGAAAATGCTGTCAAAATGATGGTTCAGAGGAAGCAGCAACATGAGCGTGATCGGCCTCCATCATCTTATGGTTCCGGATTCTTTTCACCATCAGATAGTTGCAGGACCATCGTCTCTTCTGTGCGTGCAAATCTGGACACCGGTGTACAACAACCTGTCATGTTCCGCAATTATTCACGTAGGCTTTCACTCCGCTCCGAAAGCTCTTCGAAAATTGGTTCCAATTACAGTCGCCTGTCAGACAATTGGTCTGATCTTTGGTCTTTGTCAACGAAATCCTCCTCCTCATCGTGGGACGGTGATGACGCTCCAGCGATGTCAATTTCGCCAAAGCCATACCACGGTATGGCCATTTGGCAGGTCGCAAGAGCGACCTCTGCAGCGCCGACCTATTTTGCTCCCTTCGTTTTCCAGGATTCCCAATTCGTGGACGGCGGATTGATGTACAACAACCCAACGGAATTGGCGTATGAAGAAATGAGGGAAATTGATTCTAATAGCCCTTCTCCCTTTGTCATCAGCATAGGCACCGGGCGAAATGACACATCCAATTTCAGCAGACCCAGAGTTCGAGCAGGCAGGCTCCGTTTGTCGTTACAGAGGTTTTTGAACCCGTCGGACAAGCTCATTCGTGACTCTGAACTCGTTCACTCGGAAATGGAGAATCTTTCCTTGAAAGGAAAACTCCAATACCATCGTTTCAACGCTGGCGGCATGGGAGATTTCAAGCTAGACGAATGGAAACCCGCGACTTCGAAACGTTTGGGAACACTCGGTACCATTCGTCAACACACCGAGAAATACCTCACGCAGCCTGCTGTCCAAGAAGAACTTGCGAAAGTGGCTGATTATCTTGTTCGACGTCGTCGACTACGTGTCCGGGGGCAACATCGGTGGCCGCTCAAACCTCCGGTGGAAAGACCAAGCGTAAGCACTGCGGCCATGAGCCAGACGCATGGGACAGCTGTAAGTTCCGATGCCACTTACGGAGGTACAGCGGTGAAGTATTGTAAGAGGGGCGCCTAGGGACCCCCAGTGTAGATCAGAATATTTACTGAATTCAGTATATAAATCTCGCTTGTTGAGGTATTCTTACCAAGTTGAGGAAAGTGAGGAGCGTTTTTAAGGTGCCCTGTCTAGTGTCAGTTAGAGCACCCGTAATGAGAATCCCTCAGAGACGGCCTGGCGGGCCATTTGAATCTGAATACGACTGGTTTGGGATAAGATATAAGAGAAAGCAAGGAACTGTAGATAATTATTTAGGCTCTCTCTCTCAACGCAAGTCTGGAAAGGCAATAAAAAAGTTGCTCTCTCTCCCTCTTTTGTCCTCTCTCTAAAATCGACCAAGTGTAATTGAATGATAACTTCCTCCTATGCCTCGTGGAATTGTATGGGAGTTTAAGGAAGCGGTCATCAACGTATATAATATGTCACGTGTCTTAAAAACAAAGATGTCGTTGAGGTATCTGGTCACCGTTCACATTTATTGCAAGAAACTCAAATATCCCTTCTGAATGGCAATTGTTCACTTGGAGCTGCTTGACAAAGAGAAGTAGTGGTATGTAGTGTTTTCATTAAATCATCTCGATCTTTGCGAGTCTTAAATTACATAACGCGCGCCGGGACAGCTACAAGGTAGATACTTCCTCCGACGTGGTGGTAGCATCTCATCTCCCAGGCTGCATGCTTCCGTGACCTCCATGTCTATTATGAATGCCATTGACCAGTGGGTATAATAACAGATTGAAAAAACAAGTAAAAGCGCCCCTCCCCCCCTACATCGCCAACATGCTGGCCACGCCCATGGCACCAGCGAATGCCCAAAGGGCCATGTTCTTGGGGTTCAGACTTCCCGCAGCGTTGGGTGTCGGGCAGGCGGTTGGGTTTGCAGTCTTCTCGGCGCCGCCGGTAATCGCGACGTCGAAACGGCGGTATCGCGTGCCGGTAATGGTTTCCACGAGTGAGGTGGTGGTGGACGTCTTGTCGGCAGACAATGCCACGGTGGCCGTGCAAGTAGCGTCGGTTGTCCCACCCAGTGCACAGCTTTCCGCGGCACTGATGCTTACAGCTACACCCATAGTGTTCGTCTGAACAACGGTGGTAAGAGCATATACCGCAGGGCCCGCGGTCAATGTACCCAACTAGAATGAAGGGTTAGTCGGTTTTATCTCACGATGGAGCGAAGGGGGAGGGGGAGCTGGGCTGAAAACATACATCAGGACTATCGGGACCACAAGCGAATTGTCCTGCGCCTAAAGCCGCGAGAGAGGCCGACTCTGCTGCAGGTCCTTTGGTGCATTGAAGCGCGTAGACGGTCGTCCCCACACATGCGTTGATGATGGATGCGGCATATCCGTAATCATCGTCCAGAGCATCGATGAACATGTTCACAGTAGGACCATCAAAGGTACTATTAGGCTTGGAGGAACTGGTATCGTTCCTTGGGTGGAGGACTGGGTAGCGAACATGGTTCTCTCGAGGAGCAAGCCCTGGGTTGACAAATTCCGCAATGCCAGCGGGGAAGTTGGCTGCACCGAGAGCGTAAGACATCTTCGAATGGTATAAGATGGGATTTGAAGAGTGGGAGGTGTGATTCGAAATGCTGCTGTGACGATTAATTTAATTTTCTAGAGACTCGGACGACAACTATATATCATCACATTTACCAAAACGCTGTGCCTCTCACCCCCAAATCAGCCTTACACGCCGGTGACTCTTGACATAATATTAAAATAGTGTCGCGGGACACTGCAGATCGGGAGTTCGCTAGGCGGAATTACTCCGACGGTCAGGACGAAGCTTGACCTGAAGCATGAATATAGGTTAGCGAGCAACCCCTATTAGGGGTTTAGCCCGAACAATACGAGCTCAGCCCTGGCCACTTGTAGACAGCAACCACTGGAATGGTACCAATGCACACTACGCGGTGAGTTGCTAGACTGCACTGGCATTCCGACGGAAGGGAACTTTGTACAGTAGCGAGATTAAGCTGGGAGAATTGTGGACGGCGGGGGAGGCAAGTGAGGCTGAAGCCTATGGTAGCACGGCTTATTGGGAGAGGAAATCACTTGGTGGAGCAAGAGACACCTGGCTCAAGAAGACTCGGGGACTGAGCAAGGATGATGAATGCTATTGCTCGGGTCTGTGTCTGTTGTCAGAAAGCCCAAGGTCAAGGTCAAGCTTTCGCAACTGCTCATTTTCCATTTTCCATATTAATAATAGCTTCCTCCAAGACCGCCCAGGAAAGCTATCCCGGAGCTTGAGCTGTCGCTGCTGGCTGGGGGTGATTGATACGTGGTGTAATCTTGCACCGTGAGACAGCGTCTGCATTTCTACTTGAGAAGCTGTTCGTACATACATTGGCTCCTGTAAGATGCCTTGTGCTAACGCTGATCTTGCCATTCATTGGGTAACCTCAGCGCCTCGCACTTTTCGATACAATGCCGTTATCATATCATTTACGCGTATCGAGTTCGCGGTAGGAACGGCACAGCGTAGTAACATCAACATTATGACATCAGATAGGCCTGTACCAAAATGTGCAAATATGCAAATTGCCTTTTTTTGACGTCAATTTCGTGAAATTCAAGAACACCAAGCTTTTAGCCGCAAGGTAGCCCCCAACAAGCCCTGAGCCGCAGAGCGGATTGACTTTAGTACCAGGCAGTCCATGCTACCAAGAACAAACTACCAAGAGTAAACTACCATTCGTTCTCTCAACCAATGGCACCAAGACATAATCATCCCTACGCTTGCTGCTTGCTGCTTGCCGAAGTGTAAATCCAGGTTCCCGAACGAAGCACGCCTCCAATCAATGCTCACATTACAGTCGAGGAACCGGAGATCTTTGCACCCCTCATGACGAGCCACGATGCTCTGCCCGATGCTTGTCCACTGCCCCACAATCTACAGGTCTCTCTCTCTAAAAATACCGCTGGGTTGCTCCTGGGTTGCTGGTATGGTATAGCTTAAAGAACGGATGGCTGTGCGCTTGGGTGTACAGTATAGTATACCTTGGCAGTTATAGGCTCTCTCTCTGGATGTCGATACCAAGGCATGAATAATTTAGTCAAGCGGCACCAAAAAGTCGAAGACTCTCAGGGATCACCTTTTCCGTATCCCACTTCTCGGATCTGTTTCTATCGCGACGAATTATCTGTCTCAAAGCTCCCCCAGCCTCAATTGATATCTCTCTCATATTCTTTTTGCTCGCGTGAATAGCTAGGCTTTCTGCAAATCCTCCACTTTGGCGCCGGAGCATTGCATGTATCATAGCTGCGTCAGGAATGTTGTCAATGATCAGCGGCTTGCCATCAGTAAGAAGTTAGAAACGGTAAACAATACGCGGAGGCATACAGGAGCCCGAATTAGGATGAAAGATGGTATTTTGATTGCGGTGATCAGCAAAGGCTCTAATGGCAAACTACTCGAGCCTTGCGTTGGACGCTTGAGTTCCCCCAAGGATTTCATATTGCAATCGCATCACAAGTAAACACATTTAAATTTACATTATTGTTATCTTTCATATTTCATCAATTTTAGAACGGATATTTCCAAATCCTATTCACTGGTAGAGCATTCCCACCGTGCTGCAGCGGCTTGGATGCTACAAGTGGCTCAAAAGCCCTTTACCATCCTGAGTTATCCTTTATTCGACTTTGGCCTATAAATATCTCTGCCACTCACTATTTTCGCTCAGCTTAGCAAGCACCCCGAGTGGTTGCATGCCAAATTCAGAGATGAAACGGTTCTGACTTTATCAGCCTCGCCTGACCTTCGTCTGCCCTGCTGATCGGGATTGATGTTCATCTCCGCCACGTTCGCAGCTTACTCTGGTTATTGGCCCCCTATCGAGTTTCGGGTGTAAAGGCCATGTTTCATGCCACGCAAATTGTAAATCCGTCTTACTCTGCGCAGCTTGTAAAGACCATATATTGTAACGACAATAATTCCGACAAAGCTTCCACCAGTAATCGCGGGGAAACCATACGTAGCCTCCTCCAGTCCATTGATCAAGTTCATACCGTACAACCCTGCAACATACGTGCCGGTTGCAATACTGAGCATGGCGACGGAGAAGTGGACTTCTAACATCATGATGGAGTTTCGATGTGAATCGAGAATGGATCTCACACTGTGAAATCTATTAGTTGCGATCCAAGGGAGGAGGGAGTAAAGCCTACCTATCCTGCGTATACTCAACGTCAGATAAAAGCTTATCGGTTTTGTCCACAATCTCTCCGCTGGCATCGTAGTAGTTCTCCATCATCATCTCCACCTCTGCGTGGTCAGCTTCCGCCCTTGGTTTCCCGGCGGCTTTCTCTCCTAAATACATCGCCGCCATATCATCATCGGCTTCTAGCACAGTGTGCAGAGCTGTTCTGACACGCTTGACCTTTTGTCTAAATGCACTAACTTGTTTCGAAACGTCCAACAGCTTCTTCAACTTCTCCAGATCCACATCATCATCTAATTCTTCGAGGACCTGAATGACAGGCTTCTTGAGCTCTTGATATTCAACATCTAGCTCGCTGATCACCATCACCAGTATGGTTTCCAGCGCACGAAATTCATAAGGAAGGTTCCCATATTGACCAACTCCAAAATTGAGCTTCCCCTGCAGCCCATACACAAACGAAGAGTCGTGATCAGCACCCGGCTTCGACTTGCCAAGATGCAACAACAAGACCTGCTTGTGCGTGATCAAAGCACGATGCTGCAGAAAATTCACCAAGATGGTCGACTGCCGGACCAAAATCGCTGGGAAGTCATGGGCATCATCTATCTTCCTGAGATCACGTGAAAGGATGCCAAACTAGTTTCTCAATTTAGTTCTGAAGAAATGCATCATCAATGCAAAACTCACCTTGGTAACGAGGTCTGATTTCTTAATTTCCACATTGCCTGCCACGATATCGCCCTTGTCGTCGAATTCCGTGCACTGCAGTGTCCGGTCAACAGAGAGCCGTGTGGCGATCGAGCTCCCCAGTGCGAACAGCTTGCTCTCTGGAGTTTCTGGTCCCTTGCCTAACCCCTTTCCAGCATCATCAGTCGATAGGTTCTCGCTTGGGGACGCGTTCTGCCGGTGCAGACCACACCGAAAGCTCCGCTGCCAGACTTGGAAATTGTGACGTCGCAGCTTTGGTTGGCGCACACTCCTCCTGGGCAAATACATCAGGCCATCACATATTGGGCCCTTCAACAATGGACGATATATGTTCATTGTGAGTATATGTTGTTTGACATGTGCAGCTGCAGCTGCAAAGGGGACAGGCGCGGAACTGTCGCTAGCAGTTTACGTAGGTTTAGGTCGCTCCGTTCGGCCCACTTTTGATGTCTTTGTCATCTAGCGAGACAATGCCTGTCAAAGAAAAGGGGTAAACTGTAATCGTCACAATTGAAGAGAACGTGGACGTGCAAACAGCGGGCGCACTCGTCTACTTCACAATTGGGTTGCTCATAGTTAATTATACAAGGTAGCAGCAGGCTTGCAGTAATCTCAACTTGGGATCTAACAGTTTTATTCCACAAACTTAAAACAAGCTTGAGCAAAGCTTGAGAAACATCTGGAAGCCGAAACTGAAGCTGCAAATGTGACAATCGAGATAAACTATCGGTAAAACATCGGGCAGAATAAGACTTAATAATTATAAAGAAGGGAAAGTCTCGGGAGGCGCTTTGCCTCTTAAACAACTCGCTTTCTTTATTCACGACCGAAGACTTCATTCAATATAAGGATCAACTTAAATCCGCGACAAGCGCTTTGTCACATAGAACAAGGCTGAGCAACATATTTTGAATGTTAAATCATCTCCTTCCAAATATTACAAGCAACAGTGTCAGCCCTACACTTTTCCCCTCAAACTTACTATATTCGACAGTAATTGTAACAACTCAAGACAAATACCAGCATGGAGTGCATCTGCCTCATCAATCTCACCATATCTATTCCAGCGATTACGAGGGTTGGCTCCACGGAAGAGAAAATCAATAGGAATCTCAGAGCTCTCGAGGAAACATGAAATCATCAACAATAGATAAAAATCTTCTAAATGGCAGCCCATTCGCCCGGGAAGTTCTTCAGATGCTGCTGCAGTAGACTGTTCTTTCCAATTAGTCTCTGTGTCTGGAGCAACACGCAAAACTCTGTTTAAGGCAATGGGCTCCGCGATGTTTTTACTTCCGCATGTTTCAGATCTCGAAATCAGAAGCTTCGAAGCTGAGGAGATATGTGGATTTGACATGTGAACGAAGGAGTTGGCATCTTTAAAGACATTAATGCTAAGTTGGGACGATGTTTAAGCGGAAAATCGAAAATATACCTAGTACGCTGCGCAATACCTCGTTAATAACAGGGTCATAAACTGTTACCTGTTCATAGATATTCGTCGTTGAACGAAGAGAGACAAGAGCAGCTGTCGCCGGTATGCGAATATAGCCGGCGCTGTCATTTATAAGATTCACTAGATGTTCTGGCAGTGATATGACAACTGTCGGTTAGTGTCGTATAGGCGGTGATTTGCGTAGTCTATATTCTGTCTGCAGAATACCAGCCTGTCTTGTGTTGTTCGATTAGCCATGCTCTAACAGCTTGTATGCTATTATCGATGTCTCTATCATCACTGCTTGTATCATCCATCTCCTCATCTGATTCATCCCCAATCCATGAGTGACGACATATATTCTCTTCACCCTTTGGCCAGCCTGAGTTCCGCAGCCAGCCAAATATACTACGAGTCGCATTCTCTGATAGCATCTCATTTTTCAAACCTTTTTCACTTAGTTGATCTGCAAAATGATATTCAATCGTACTTTTATACCAGTCGTTATCGACAGTAAAGCCTGGATCTTCCAATTGAGTTCCGTTGTGTAAATTCCAGGACCAGCTTACGTATTGTAGGTAGTGATCTCTACAATGCCTGTGTTGTCGAACTTCGATCTCAGTATCGCACACTGCTGTGTATCCAAAGGGTTTCCAAGGACAGATGGGAATTCGAGTATAGCCCTCAGCCTCTGTAAGAAAAAGCAAACGGCACTCATCTGAACGGGAAATTGTTCGGTCCTCGTACCTGCAAGCGGCGTCAGACATGGAGCTAATGAATGAATGCGTAGTAGCAGTCCATGCAGCGGCGTGTAGCTCGATTGCTGTTAGCCCACTTTTGGTCCATTGTAGAATAGAATCAGCCATTCCGCTAATGGCGGCCCCCATCTATAACGCTGCTAGCTTGGGCTGCCGTCTCCCCATAATTATTGCAATACTTTCAAAATCCCCTGTTTTAACCAACGGGTCAATTATTTCTATGATTGGTTGAAACCATGGACTAACAAGATTGCAAGTAACTTGAGGATCAAAGAAAGAGCCGCAAAGAAGAGCATGCATTCCACGCCTATCACAGCTTAAGGTCATGTAATAACAAAGTAGCTTGCTCTCTTCCCAAACTGTCCCTTTCTTCTGGTGACCATCGATAAAGGGCGAATGGAGCGAATCTGTTGGCGAAATTCTCTGTAGATTAGGTAATGGGAGCTTCGCGCTTCTAGAACTAAGGAACGGAAAAGTCAAAGCTGCAGCCAGAGCCACAGAGCATTGGCTGTCGGCGTCATGACGCATAACAAAGTCAGCGAGATATGTTAGGGCCGCCTCTGATGATGGTGGGACAAACGGGCCGTTACTAGAGGGTTTACGGTGTCCTGTTCTTCGTATATGGAAGTTTTGGGTGGCCGTTACGCATATCGACCATGGGGATCGGTATATAGTGGCAATGTGCGTAAGTTCTGCCCGCCAGCCTTCGCCCGGGGCTAAGATCGCGGACCACCAACAAGCTGCATTATCGTCAACATCTCCGAGATCGATGTAAAGTTCGTCTGGGGACCTTTCAGCAGTTTCATACATCCAATTGGCTTTGGCAGCCAAATAGAGAATATGGCCTTGTTGTGCGGAGACGTGTGCCATAGCGTCGGGTTGTTGCATCTCTACCCAGCGGGCTGATAAAATGTATGCCCAAGCGAAAGCTAAAATAGCAAGGACGTTGCCTCTCACGGCAATCTCTCCACTATAGAGTCCAGGCCAATTGGCAAAGCGTGGATCGTTCACGAACGAACATCGTGTTGAACGTTGGATACCCAGCAATAGCTGATAGGGTATGATCTTATTATTGAGGCTGCAAGAGCCCTTTGTTGTCCGCCACGTTGAATGCCCGCTAATATATAGCTCTAACTCCTTCGAACCTGTCCGTTCTAGCTGTAATTGCGGCGATCCGCCGTGTTGGATGATAGTGCTAGCCAGATATGCTGGAACCACCCCAAGAATATTTCGGAGCTGGAGGTGGTATGCCTGAAGGCCGTCTTGAAAGTTTGTATCTATGGAGTAAGATGACCAAATCTTATAGCTTCTTGTAAGCATGCGCTGAATATCCGTTTTGCTGGCTCGAACTGCATCTTCCAGCTCACTCATCTACATTGAAATCGATCATGGTTAGGACGATTTTTTGAATAAAATCCAAATGGAATACATACAATTAGAGTGGATGGTGAACGATGCCAGAAGTAACAGGCAACTCATACCAGGAGCAACGCGTAAGGTGTTGAGCAGCCTCCCACCATGCGGGGAGGTAGGAGACTATGGTAATAAGGTTTGGTAAGTGCTGCCGCTGATCATAGGCTGTACGAAAGACACACGTCAATATTTACGAGCCTACACCAAAGTTTTCGCAACACGTTCGAGTTTCCTCCCATGTCGGCGAGGATATTTGAGCTTGTGTATAGATAGGTGTGACGTTGGACTAGACTGACCATCTAAATAATTATTACCTACCAAGAGCGGAGGGTTCCCGCCTTGGCCAGTGATATTGCCATACGGTATATTGTGATGGCCTTGTATTTAAGGATACAGGCAATGTTTGAACCTCCGACCCAGCGCCAGCTCTTTGCTGCAAGCAATAAGAAATGTGCGAAATCATTGATTGGACCTCTCATGACAAGACACAAGTTGGAGGAGTTCCTGGCAGCATTCATTAAGGACAAAGGTCGGGGTAGGTGAAGGTGATGCATCTTTGGATACGGTAGCCTCACCATACATGGCTTGATCGAAAGATGGCTTTCGAACCTTGCTGCTTGAGAAGAGTTGCTTTATTGTCACGACGAAAGTATAAAGCCATAATCGTTCTTTCGAAAAAAAAATTTATTGGTAAGGGGATGATCTAGAGAGTTCGCTAGGAATCATGAAGTTCTCGCTGTCTCTTTGCTGTCTTGATGAGATAGTGGTTTTTTCTTTGTTGATAGTAAAGCTGTTACTAAATACTACAAAACTTCTTCGATATTGCCAAATTACGGCCATCAATCATTGTTATAGCAGATGTGTGCACCATTTGAAGACCATAACCTTACCAAATCCTACTCACCCTATTCCAAAATTACCACCCTGTCAGTACCATCGAGCCATCATGTTAGAACTGATATCTAATCACTGTTTCGTGATTCTAAATGCTTGTTTACCACAAAAAGATAGCTTTCCTACGTATAAGCCTATGTTTATCAAAAGCTGCACCCTTCGAGGGGTATAACTAAGTATGTACGGTACATAATAGCAAGTTCATACGCTTCCTGGCGGAAGTTATAGTAGCCTTTCAAAATTTATGATACTGGCTTTCTAAAAGAGATTGCTGCCTAGTAAACCTGGGCTGTTATCTGTTGTCTCACGCTTTGCACTTGCCCAGTAGTCCACACCCACGTGTTTTATTTGGATATTACGCAGGTCCGTACTTTTACCATACAAAGACTTACAGACGTAGTTCTCCATAACTTCTCCTCCGACCTTTAGTTATACCAAAAGTACTCGGTGGAACGTTTTCCCTTCCTTCTGACACTAATTTGCAAGTACTTGTCTTACCTGATTTCGATATAGCGAACCTTCCACTAGCAGTCATACTCCGCTCCATATTGAGACTATGCGGTGGAAACGCCAGCAACGGACCGGTTGCAGACTTGTTGACAGCCGAAGTACGTCCATCGGAAGAATATGAGATTCCCACATTTGCATTAGCATCCAATTCCCTCAATAGTCCAGCCAGCACAGGTGTCCCCTTGGATGTCAATTCGTTTATAAGGCACGATGTTTCACCGCCACTTTCCTTGTGTATATCGTGACAGATGGTTGCACCAGATGCGCTTCGCGGAGTCTCGTTCTCGTCACTTGACACGTTCGAGCATCGTAAGGTTGCAATTAGCTTCTCATGGTCTCCAGTCCGAGGTAACTCAGTTGGGTAGAAGTAAGATACTTTTCGCGGACTTTCTCCAGTGGGTTTATATTCCTCCAAGTTTGTGCTGGATAAGTTAGATCGAAGGTCTACAAGAGGCAGACGCACCATATCTTCAACAGTATCAAGGTGATTTTGTGATGAAACGTAGCTACTTAACACATTATCACCAGTGACCTTTATCTGCTCATACGTCGACTTCAGATGTGAGCCTATATTGGTGTACGATGATTTAACGCAGGTAGACAATCCTTCGAGGCTCGTAATGTGCTGGTCACAATGATAAGTATTCTGAGATTGGGCTCTTGTAACAGATTTGTCAAGAACTTGCAGTTGAGCCGAGATGTCTGTCATTTGCTGATCCAAGATTTTTACCGTCTCGTTATGAATAGATCCAGTGGTCCTTTGTAGTGATAAATTATGCAAATTAGCAGCCTTAGAGTGATTAGCGATGGTCAATGGCATACAGATATATAGCTTACCACCCAGTCGTCCTTCAACTTGCTCTCCAGAGCATCCCTTGATTTCAGGATTTTCTCCACCAGCTTAGCTTCTTTCTCGTTCCACGAATCCATTCCCTGACTACATTGCGCTTGAGCTACTTCAAATGAGTCTCTTGATGAACTGATGACTGATCGTATTTCTGATGTCTTCTCTTCGAATCTCTGATCTTGTACAACACCTTGATTCAAAATCAAATTTGTGATCTGGGAAAGCAAAGTCTGACGATCAGCAGCAGCCTTTTCACGCTCTATTCGAAGAGGGTTCTCCAACTGCACAGATGCAGCCACGTTGGCTTGCATAGCAATGTTGCTGGCCAAGTTGAGTTGCTCCCGTAATTTATTCGCCTCTGCTTGCTGAGCGTCAATGTGCTTGATAAGATCATCGAATAACGATTTAAATTCTTGATTGGGCGAGCTATATGAATCATCTAACTATGCTCGGTTAGCGCGCGTAGGCTAGGTAGCAATGAAAAAATACCTGAGTGTTGAAAGCGCCAATTCCAGAAATAACCTCTGCTGAGATGCGCTCAGCTGCCTTGGATAAGCCTTTTAGGCTATCCCCAACCCGACTCTTGACGTCCTCGCGAAGGGTTTTGGCCTCTTCTAGCACAGCATCCATTCTTTTCTTTGCGGATTTCGTTTGACTGAAAATTTCAACCTCAGAGTTCTCAAAAGCAGCTACTTTTTCCTCTAATAATCTCTGTGCGATAGATAGCTTACTCAATTCTTCATAAACGAAATATCGCATATCGTCAGTTAAGCTTGAAACGAGATCCTGCTGCTGAGCCTTAAAGCTATCCACTCTTGTCTCAACCAGGGTAGTAGTCTCTAATAACTGTGTCTGTGACACCTCCCACTTGCTGCGGTTAAGCATATGCAGATCTGATCTCCTCCTATTTTTTGCGTGAAGACCATCTATGTCACACAAAGTCTTGCTCAGTGTTAGAATGAGCTCCTTGCCAAGCACTTCCAGTTGCTCCTCCGTATGCTGATGAGCTTTGCGAAGTAGTGACTCTTCTGCTAGACTTTGACGACTTTCAGCAAGCAAAGACTTAGCCTGCTCAAAGCCACTCTTTGTTTCATACAGAACTGCCTTTGTGCTATCGTTGTCCTTCTTGAGAGCAGTGAAATTTGAGGTAAGCGAAAACAATTCTTGCACCTTATTCCGGAGATTAGACTCTATAGTCTCGATTTTGGCTGCTTGCTCCTCGCTCAGAATCTTGCGAGACTCGCTCTGGATGGTCATCTCCTCGTAAAGTTCATCGGTAAGATAGACACCATTTTTTTGCCGTATGGCTTTGAGCTCACTTTTCAGCTTCTCTATCTCTCCTGTAAACTCCCTCAATAATGTCTTTTTATCTACTGTTGGGATAAGTTGAGGCTTATCGCGAATGTTTTTCGCTCTCAAGGTGTAATCCAAAGTCGAAATCGTTTCCTCCAAGTTGCTCCTTGCTGGTGAGACAGCGGCGATAATACAGGTCTTAGTATGGCCTCCAAGCGAGTCCTGCAATAGTCGAGTGAGTTTCGATTCGCGGTAGGGAATATGAATATCTTTTGAGCTTTTCTCAACAAGAGCATTAATCACACGTCCCAAGGTCAACAAGCTCTTGTTGATTAAACCAGCCTCAGCTGCACGCTTGTTCTCAGCTCCACTACGCTGTATATTCTCAATGCCAGCTAAGTCAACAAGGTTGAGCTTTCCAGTACTGATATAGTCTTCGCCGTTGTCTGCCATTCTCTTAATATATGCCGAGATTGTAAAGACTGTGTGACTTCGACTGCTAAGATCATTGCATTTTGTTGCAGCTACCTGTCGTTTCAGACTACCGTCTTGTAAGATCTTCACACCCTCTGCAGCACTCTTGATATACGACTCCTCCATGCCTTGAACTAGTGTACTTGAGTGGCCCTTTTTATTATTGTCCTCGTAAATCTTAAGTTTTACATTGTCGTTAAACGCAATCAAATTTCGAAGCTCCTCATTGTAAAGCTCAATAAAAGAGACATTGACAGAGCTCTCCACATTATCAATTTCGAGTTTGGTAAAGAGTGCATTAAGGGGCCGAGGAATGATACCAGCAGTATCTGGTAGCATGCCAGAATGATCACTCATATCACCAGACATTGTGTATGTCTTCCCAGTACCGGTCTGTCCATATGCGAAAACCGTACAATTATAGCCCGCAAGCATCTAATCACATTACCAATGACACCATGTCTATATCTTCAACAGCAACTTACTTCGTCTAGAATAGGCGCAACAACATCATTGTATATCATACTCTGGTCTGCAGCAGATGAGAAGACCTTATCGAAACGATAAGTCTTGTTGCTGAGTGCACTTAGCCCCATTGATAACTCGAGATTCGTCCCTCTGACCCAGTCTGTTTGAAGCACAACTCCGCTATTCTCTCGTACTTCGCGCTCAGTTCGGCCTCTACATCGTACCACAACATCTATATTTGTCTCATAGTCATCGTGTTCGAACTCGCCTTCTTTTCCCTTCCTTCCAGCACCGTTGCTGGACACAAATGCCACAGGATAGGCAGATGATGTCGTGGAGGTCCCATCCATTCGCGTGGACGGCACTACAGAGCGCAATGTAGCAGTCACAGATCGCGACGGTTGCCGCATAGTGTATTTTCTTGAGTGCGAGACTGCTATTGGCTGTTTGGAACCAGCCATGCGAACTAGTAGTGTCTGTTATTATTCCAAGGGTTTATCCAGATGTTGGGCACGTAAATGTCCGGGCTGGCCCAAGATCTGAGCAGTAATTTATTGTCAGAGGATTAAAACTGATAAGATTATTGCTTCCAGCTCGCGAAGTACACGGTGTTTCGGTTTTGTGGTTAAGGAAGCACTCAGTAATTTGTTATGGTACTGAATACGTATATGATGGTTGACAAGCAACTCTGTTGACTACAAAGATCCAATGTGGTCCGTGCATTGACTATCGTGACTTCACGTTATCCTATTCTTGTTTACACATTACTCTGGCAATAGCTTGAATTGATCATTAGCCTAGTTTTACAAGACTAGTATTATCAAAAATCTACGGTTTTTGTTTTCTGAAAAGTGAATGGTAGTATATGTGACATGCACTTAAGTGTGAAATTTGACCTAGTTGTTTTGTCTACCATAAGCTATACTTAGGTAATCATTGTCAGCTCAAAGCTACATTCTATAAATGGTGCAGAAGATGATGATCCGAATCAGTAACCACTCTGCCTAGGGTTATTGGACTTTTTAGGCAAGTTTTGTAACGCAATACTCGGCTTCATGAGTTGTGGCAGAGCTGCTGCTAGTGATATTTGAGCATTTCCTCGGTTTCCTCTTTCGGTGGCATGTTCAAAGTACACTTCAGGGCATGATCGTGCTGGGAATCGGTGAATATTCTGTAGAGTTTCGAAAGTAGAAGACGATGCTTCCGCATCACACAATCCTATGGTGAGGGTTGGTACAAATTTATCTGGTGCCCATGAGATATGACTCGATGTGTTCGAATGGATGGTAGAATAACGTGATTCTCTTTTAATGACCTCACAAATGCTAGTTGACACTCCGGATCAGTTACATAAGGCTGAGCAAAAGGGATATGCTACCCATGCTAGCCAAAGTTATTATTCGATAGCTCAGAAAAATCCTTGATCCAATCACTCAGACACCACGGTGTCAGATACCAAGGTATCGGATTACAAGACAATAAATGTTTGACTTCATAGCTAGCCTTCAATAAGCATTTCACCAAACCCCAATCATAGGTGATGATCTTTATGGAGACATTATCCTGATTAGGATTCATTAGCAAAAGAATTATGTTGCTCGACATAATTGTGGATTCACTCTCAATACGTAGCACCACTACGTAGTATCACGTATATGCTAGTTGTATTGTAGAGTAATCAATGATTCTTATTAACTTCCCCTTCCCAGCACTTAGTCCAGATCAGGCCCAGCACCCACCTAATCTATGCGCACCAGGAGTTGACAGCGCCAAAGAAGCCACCAGCAATGCCATTCACAGCACCTGTAACCACTCCTGCCGCTCCTAGTAATCCATTGACCTGCGAACACCATCCTGGAATAACACTGATTTTCTGATCCACAACCCATACCTCCAGAAATCCTGCCAGGGCACCATTGTAAATCTTGTTCACACTAATATAGTTGCTCTGTTTACCCCACCACTGCGTTCCACTGTCCTCATAATCCGGAACGTTGATCTTCCACTCGTGCAAAGTCCACTGCTGGCCGTGGGCAGCTGCGTTGACGACAGCTTGCCTGAAGTTGTTCCGTGCTTCGATACCGTTGAATTGGCCCCTAGCTTGAATGACCAGATTCTTCTTCCCGGGCTGCGTCGACCCAAAGGTACCGGAGCCCATTGCGAGGATGGTGCTGCTTTGCTCGGTCCATGTCATCGTCGCATCGCAGGAAACAGACTGGCCTTAATGTAAAAGGTCATCTCGATCGCGTCAAAGAAATATTGATATATCGGGGCGAGATAATGATTATCAGAGCACGGATGCAAACTACCAGATAAATAGAGTATGGAAGATTCCAGACTTACATAACTGGTTTACACCATTTTTATAAGCATCAGCTGGGTTCTTGGTACCGAACTCAAGGCTGTTGCCTCCCATCTGGAGATTGGTCTTGGTCGTTCGCTTTTCAAGACCACGCTTGAACACATCTTCAGAGGTAGTCTCGTTGGGAAAACGAGTCTTGTAATCATCAGAACCCGGTTCCATGCCAGCCTTGAAGCGAATTCTGAGCCCTTCTCCGGAATCGTATACTTCGCAGTTTGGTACTTCTTCACATTGTGATCGAAGATCAGCTGGTAGCTCGACAGGAAATCCTGCTGAGAGAGTGACGAGTATTGCCGATACAGTGGATAAAGCGAGAAACTTCATAGTTGTAAAGAATCGGTTGTTAGACCTCTCTTCAGCGTTGGGTTGGTGGAGAAGTAGTGGGAATAATGAGGAGTGCAATTGAGAATGAGTGAATAGAATGATGAGAGAATCATAAATGCCGAGGCTTCAAGGCTTATATAGTCGAGTTTACAATCCTGAGTATCTCCTTACAATAGGCCAGCTTATGTTGGTAGTTTCTATCAAGTTGTATAACTTCTGTCGTGTAGCTGAATGCGGTACGAGTTATTTGCCTCTTAACTTGAGGCTTGCTAATGAACAGACCGAATTTATTTTTAGTAAGCCCTAGCATATTGACTAAGTAAACATAATCGCTTACCAAGATGACTAAAGTAGATAGAAACATGTTATGTTGACAGTGCTTGGGTGTATATACGTGTATTCAGCTGCGACTAAAAACGCGCGAGTTGTGCACATCCAAAGCGAGCGCTAAGCTTGATAGCGAACCGGAATACCCTCATTGCTTCCGAAGTTCAAGAAAGATATTAGCCTAGCCTATACACTTTCGAAGTGAAAGTTCAAGGTATCTTAAAAGCAAATGATGGTTTAACTGCCTCGAGGTTTTAAGTTTTTTGTAAAGAATGTAAACCAACTTTGACATATAACAAAGTTTTGATGTTCTATATCCATACCTCTGAAAATGTCCATTTTGAACCGCAGCTAGGAAGTTACTGTGATGTTGGGCCCACCCAGATTGTGCATAAACATTGAGCTTTTGGGATCTCAACGTGAGTATTCACATGTCTGAAATATTGTGGCTAACGTATTTTAGCGACTTGCAGCTTGGACCAATGAAGAAATGCTAGCTAGTCAAAAGAGGGATCTCACATGAGAATTAAGCTTTGCAGCCAAGGACTTGAGCGATATTGAAGCCTAGACCATGTTTGTAGCAAGGGGTTTAGGGGCCACTTGCCACTTGCCACTTTGGGAAATTTCAAAACTCGTCTAGAGTTAGCATAGCCTATCTATTCAATGCTCTTAAAATGTGTTGAGGCTGGAAGATGGGTAGTATAGTACGTACGTTTCCGACCGTCCAGGAAATAACTTGCATTTTTCACAGTTTCAATAATAAGCTGCAGCTAGTCCTCCAGACGCATTAGAATCAACCTGTTCTCTTACTTGTACGAACAATACCCTCCCGCCAGACTACCACGCGGTTACCTACCCTCAGCTCAGCCGCAATGACGATGTTCTGAACAGCTAGTTATTTACAGAATACTATTTCCACTATTGGCAATTTTACTAGTTTGCAAAGAATATTATAATTAAAGGCAAGATCCGTAGATGTTTCTGTACTGTAAATTTGAAATTGGCCTCTGTTGCCAGAGTACAAATATCTATGGACACTCAAATCCGAAGAACGATCATATTCCTGAAATCAATTTTGGAAGCCCTCAAATCTTTAGATACGGATGTTGATCATCTCACTTGCAGGCTTCCCCCTACAACTGTAAAATTCTTAGCGTGAATATTTCAGTTTTTTGACCAAAACCCTACATGCCGGACTGACTTCATATTTGTGAGGACTTAAGTCTCAACTACATGAATATATAAAGTGATGACCAGTTTGTTGTTGTTTCTTGGCTGTTTCTCTATGGTAATTCAGTTTGTAGAGAGGAGAGGAAGAGAAGAAAGACAGAGACAGGAGAAGGAGGCGAGAGAGAAAGAGCAGCTCTACAGGCAGTTCTCCAGCCGTCTAACTACAATCAAAAAGTAGAATTGAGTGTCGCGAGTTTTCAAAATTAATCAGGGTCCATCTCTTGACACATATGGCTCTGCACCCTGCCTGGTTGTACTGCAGAGGTACTGAATGTCATCACGGAAGCCAATTTGTGCCCATGCCACGTGATCAAGTTTACCAATACTATGATTGCAGATTGATGACCTTGTAGTCAGCTTCGTTCTCGGCTCTCTTTATGTAAATTTTTTTTAAGTTTGTTGAGACATATACACTGTACTTAGCTCAAGATATTCAGTCTTTAGTGGGGGGACTTGCTTGACAGATTATGTTCCTTTTCAAATGCACGGGAGAGAGAGGACTTCGATCACAGAAATATCAATAGCATCAAGTTTTACCCCAAGGTTTTAGTTTATATTTCTCATCAAGATACGATGATATTGCATAATTCAACTTGGCTATTGTACCTGCTACTTGTAATATCATACGATAGAGTCGAGAGTAGCTGAAACTGTGATGGTCTATAATTGCGCCCTCTTGCCCGACGCCGCATCGGCGGGCAGGCCGCAGCAAGTCCACATCGATAAGACAGACAGCCTCCGACAAGCCGCATCCAACCTCAAGTCGGCACCAACCCCTGAAGCTCACCTTCAGTAGTCCTGAAGAGTGACCTTAGATGTGAAGAAGGATATTTAATAGTTTTTGGACTACTGGCACCATACCATGGATCCGCTATCCGCGCTGAGTGTTGCGTCTGCAGCGTCGGGCTTTATCTCACTAGGGATTCAAACTTGCGAGGGTATACTCAAATACTATGGCTCGTTCAAGAATGCAAGAACGGATGTCAAACGCATGTATAGCTCCATGGAGAGGTTACGCGCTACACTAGAACAAGTTTCGCGTGTGTTGACCTCCGCGACGACTCCAATCATTGCTGAGATAGGAGATGAGGTCCAGCGAAATGTTCAGGGTTTGGAGCTCGGATTGATAACCCTCGAGAAAGAACTCGATAGGATTAGGATAACGCGGGAAGCCGGCAGTGGTGTATGGGGGACAGTAGAGGCGGCCGCACGGAGGTCATTATATCCCTTCCGTGAAAGTACGCTCACCAAGCTCAGAGAAATTGTTGAGGAGTCATTGACTCAGTTGTTCTTTATATTGAATATATTGCAACTGTCTGTCCACACCTTAAAGATTAAGTAACTAGGCTAATTCTTGTAGGCACACTGAACTGGGATTGTCGCAAAGCGTGGTGGCTATAATTTCAAGCTTAGCCGAGACACACCTTGGTGAGTATATTCATTTTGATTTACTGTAGCTAATATTTGGAAAAGACAATAATAATGAAGCTATAAAACGGTGGTTGAACCCTTCCGATCCATCTCCAAGTCACAATTCTGCAAGGGAACTGCGGCATCAACAAAGTGGCGAATGGTTGCTTAATTCTTGGGATTATACCAGATGGAAATCTGAATCAGGATCCCGACTCTGGCTATGCGGCAAAGCTGGATGCGGTAAAACCATCATTTCTTCAACTATCATTGAAGATGCTCTCATGAGTTTTAGGCCAAAGATAAACCACGCAGTCGCATTCTTCTATTTCCGCTACGACTTCAAAGCAGAGGATACGCGAATAACTCAATACAGCCATATGCTCCGCTCCTTGATTGTCCAGTTATCACGTCAAAGTCAAGTACCTCCCCACAAACTTGATGAGTTATACGAACAGCACTTAGATGGAAATCGACAGCCAAGCAACGCTGATCTTGCTAGCCTTTATATAGAACTCATCCCTATCTTTGAGAGAGTCTTGGTGGTTCTAGATGCCTTGGATGAGTGTGATGATATCGAATCGCTACTTAGGTTCCTCACTGATATACTGGGTAAAGCAAAAGGCTGTCTTGGCTTTCTAGTGACGAGTCGACGAGAAAGCAAAATCGAAGAGTCACTTGATGAATATAGACAGATCCGCCTTGAAGAGCGTGTTATTGAGCGTGATATCAGGCTATTCATAGCATACCACTTAGCTGGACCGGACTTCCAGCAGTTCCCTCCTTCACTAAAGCTAGAGATTGAGACCGACCTGACACGTAAAGCCGATGGAATGTATGTATCTTTCTAAATATCTTTGCGGACTATCTAATATACCAGCAGGTTCCAGTGGGTAGCGTGTCAAATAACTACTCTGCGAAAATGCAAGAATGCCTCTATATCTCAGATCCGGAGTGTGATGGTATCCCTGCCTCGAACTCTTGACGCCACATATGAGCGGATCCTGTCCGCCATAGACGAGGAAAATCGCCGCCAAATTGCAGGAGTTCTGGAATTTCTTGCCTTCTCAGGCGGGGCTACTCCTGATCAACTCTCAGAAGTTGTCTGCTTTAATCTAGACGATCCAAATAATGTCAAATTCGAAAGGGATCGACGGCCCCTGAGTCCGCGTTGGATTTTGGAAGTCTGCAGCGCCTTGATTCAGGTTAAACACTATGAATGGCCGTATGTTTCACAAGGAGAAGTGATGTCTACCGCAGATCGTGAAACGGTTACCCTATCTCACTTCTCCGTGAAGGAATTCCTTACTTCTGACAGGTTACGCAACAATTCAAACCTCTCAGATTTTTATCTGGACGCTAAGACTGCACATAAGCGCATTGGGTTATGCTGTGAGCTTTATGCCTCCCTATTCAAAGATGCAATGGAGGAATTAGAGGCCGAGTACAACAAGGTGACGGGTGGGTGGCTGAGCATTTATCCGTTCGAGCCGGAGCACTCGAGCCTGCCTTTATATCCTTATGCAAAGCGTAGCGCAACCGAGCATTTGAGGAAGGCCGAGTCACTGGCGCTAGTGATTCGGCCTCGCCTTCCTCAAATGCGCGGTTGAAGGTATGGCTGTGAGCTCCGTACCTCTCTGAGCGACTAAGCCAAACATGTTTATGGTGAGTGCTGGCATATTCGGTGAGACGTTATCTATGTCTTGAGACTGCAGTGAAGACTTGTGCTTGCTGAAATTTTCGGATAGATAGAGAGCTCATCATAGAACAAGCGGTCTTACTAGGTGACTTTGATTGGTGAGAGGTATCAACCCAGAATGGTTAAGATTAATGTATTCCAGTCGAAAAGCATGGGTCCTTGGGAAGTAACCCGGGGCGGAAAACTTTGGCCCATCAACAAGTCTTTCTTACTACAGTAGCCTTCCAAAGGTTTAATAGAAGTCACCAAATACTATCATACAGGCCCGTAAACAAACTATTCTTATCAATATCTTCAACATTCCATCATGACATATCCCGTAGGTGCGGAGAAGCGGGCTGTAGAACAACGGCACTTTTATTTACATACGGATAGATTCATCTCGGCACAAGTAGGTTCTCTCTATCAAGGGATGGATGTTAAAACATCACTTTGCTCGTCAAGCGTGTGTTGTTCCCTGTATGAAGCTGCTAGATGAAGTGGTTAGTACCTAGTATTAAGATTGTCCCTGCTATAGGAGGTTAGCGAAACAGCGAAACAGCTCCACTTTTCCTAACTAAAACCAACAATGAAAGTGCGCTTCCCCTTACAATCTGTGTTTTCTATATATAGATTCCAACGACAAAGAAGTATGGATTCATCTCAAATATAAAGAAACTCGAGTTGCTTTTAATGATCCCAAACATGTTGATACTCATCGGATCTTGAATTTTTCGTCCCGTAAGAAAAAGCACTAAACGCCAAAATTCGCGCCAAGGCCCATAGTGAACCGCGTCTTAAATCTGGCTCAATCTGGCAATGTCTCCTCGCCAGCCCCTCCGAAACATCGACATCAACCATTCTTCACCCCGCCACACTGAAATAACAGGCTACCTGCGCATTCCTCATCGAACACATCCCAGCCTGCCATTGCCATCGCACGAAATACCATTGCGGCCACTCTTCAAATCCCCATTCTCGTCCGGTAGCGACGCTGAACCAGCCAACGCAATGTCTCACCAGCACAAACGTCCATACGCTGGCTCCCAGCCATCGATAACCTCCTACTTCGCCCCGGCCATCTCCCCCACGAATACTGAACCGCACATCTATTCCATCTCTCCGCAAGCACGTCCCGAAAACTGCTCACCACATCTGCCGGCAACTGTCCAGAGCAATCTCCTTTCGGTTGGGATGCGGGTACGAAAATCGGTTCCCGAGGGCTACAAGACTGGCTCATACTCTGCATTTACGCTGTTCTCTGATAATAGCTCCGCCAGAGCTAGCATGGCTGGCGAACAAAGAGCTGAGACTCGGGCGGATAATGTTACGACGAGGACGCGGCCAAGAGCGAGGGAATTGACACCGTTCTGTGGACTGCATAGTATCGGGGGATTAGTGGCTGCAGGAGATGGGAAGTCCTTTGTCTCTATAGAGGAGATGGACGAGGATGATGATGTCCCCGCACTGAGTCAATCTAGCACCGTATCAAACGACTCTATCAGCGCTCCGGGTGATAGGAAGAGAAGATTGGACTTTGATGAGGAAGATTCCAATGAATTTCAGCTGGAGGCTATGAGAGATAGGACTATGTCATTCGGATTAGGGGGGCGAGCCATTGCTGTACCACGGAAAAAGAAGAATGTCAAGGTGGCTGATGTGAGGGTGCTTGGGCAGGAGAACATCGATGATTTTGAAGATGCGGAATTCTTGGACTACGACTTGATTGGAACTGCTGGCGAGGTTGAGATGGGTGGATTGTAAGAATTGCATTAGCGGGTAGCAAAGGTCATTATGTTTTGATACGATTGGTATTTATGGGCAGGCGATATTGGGTTTTGCGTCATCATGGGAGGAGAGCATTGGCGTTATTTTACTTATACATACCTATGCCGTACCGGGAAAGGACGGTCATTTTGTTTATTCTTAGGCATTTTCTGTATAGTCGAAAGCATTGCCGTATGTGGCTACCCTAACATGTGTTCTTTTCGCAAATGTGCTGAGCTTTCTGATACCTCGATTTTAATATTCATCATCAGTACGTATATCGACTCTGACGGAATGCCATCAGAGGTACCAATTACTTTTTCGATCCTATACAAATCTTTACGTTTCTTCGAACATCCAATAGCCTGAAAGCTAGTAACTACCGTATTCTACGCATTCATCAAGGTGTGGTTCACGCAGTCACAAAACCAAGACAAAGCAGACACATATTGACATATCGGAGAGGTTTTCATTATTCCCAACCAGTTATCTAACCATTAAATTATGTATTCATACAAGTCGTTAAAACGCTGCTACTGATTCTTGATCTTCACAAACTCATTCCGGGGCCACTCGACACCGTCCTCATGCACGACATGTCGTTCCAGCGTATACCCGCCGATCTTGGGTAGGATCTTGGCCCAGAACAGCCAGTACACGGCGCCAACGCCAAAGATGCCCAAGCCAACCACGCAGTGCAGGTAGTACGGCAGGCTCTCGTAGACGTTTTGGTCGCCGGTGGGGGGAACGAAGGGCGCGACGATGAGGTAGACGTTGGAGAGGAGGAAGAAGACCGTGACGGCGACGCCGGCGCGCACAGGTGGCTTCCAGGAGTTGATGGCTTGCGAGTGCGGCGAGGAAGAGGGGTGGGACCGGCGCCAGTAGAGGGTGAGGAGACCGATGGATACGAAGAGGTTGATGATGCTGAGGGGGTACGAGATCACATTGAGGACTAGCTGGGTTAGTAGTGTACTCGCTTACGAAGGTGGTAGAGAAGGGCTTACTGAAGTTGTAGGCATCTCCAGGAGGTGGCGCGATCATGGTGATGACGGAAACGAGCCAGTGGACGAAGAGACCGGCGAACGGTGCGTTGAATGGCTTGTTGCTTGCCCAGACTTTGGAGAAGGGTAAGATACCCTCACGACCGAGCTCCTGGATCAATCGTCCTTGCGAGAAGATCACAGAGAGCACGTTGCCGTAAGCTGAAAGAGCAACGAATACGCTCAGGGCACGCTCTGCTTTCTTTCCGTAGACGTTGCGGAAGAAGGAGGCGGCGAGGATACGACCGCTGCTCAAGATCTCCTCCTTGGGAACGGCTGCGAAGTAGGCGATGTTTGCAAGCATGTACAGAACGCCAACGATGGCGATGGATGCGGGACCAGCAATCTTGAGTGTCCGAACTGGATTCTTCATCTCAGACATAGCATAGTTGGCGTTGGTGTAACCGATGTAACTCCAGATGACATTGTAAAGGGCAGTCACAACACCATAGGCAGATCCGGTAGTATTAGCGAACGCGTTGTCGAAGTTGTTTGGCTTCTCAATCTTCAGTTTGCCTCCAAGTGCTGCGAAACCAGAAAAGACAATGAGGAGCAAGATGAGGAGCTTCACAACACCTAGGAAGTTCTGGAGGCGTAATCCCCATTTCAACGCTAGGCCGTGGATCAGAAAGGCGCTGGTAACACAGGCAATCCCGACACCACGTTGGTTCCAGCGGGTGACTTCGACATCGGCGGCGTGAAGGATGTATTCTCCAAACACCACACTGTTAGATCCAGCCCAGCCGAGCAAAACCGCATAACTGGCATACATGCCGGTCACAAGGAATCGTGGTCTCCGGTAGACAAATTCGAGATAGTTCTTTTCTCCACCATTTCTTGGGAGCCCAGTCCCAAATTCTAGGTACACCATCATGCCAGCCAAGGCAATCAGCATGCCTGCGACCCATATGAACAGCGTGAGTCCCACACTTCCACTCAGAGCAAAAATGGTACTTGGGGTGGCGAATATTCCAGTCCCGATCATGCGATTAAAGATGAGGAAAATAGCGCTCGTGAGACCGATTTGCTTGCGCGAGTCGCTCGTTTGGAACAGGATGTCGGACCCATTCTCCTCATCACTCAGGTGAGACTCGTCTCCTGACTTCAGGCCATCTCGCTCTGTTAGGTTTTTCGAGGATTCCATGATTGCTGATTATCGGTCCCGCTCAAACAAACTGCCACTAGAAAAAAACAACGAACTGATAAAAACTATGAAGAGATGTAGAAGTCATGACCCACCGTTTGGTTTATATTCAATACAAGTGCAATCCAAAGTATTGCGACATCTGCTCAACTATGGCGATTCTCTTAGGTTTCTGCTTAGTGTGAAAATTTTAAGTAATCCGTTGAGAACCGGTCATGAATAATAGGGGCATCGCAACAAACGAGAAAAATAGAGCCGAAAGTTTCGGGTATTTGTGGGTCGGGGAACTTGGTTTGACACATAATATCACGCAGGCGACATGGGGAGAAAGTTGGGAATAGGTTCGCGCTGGATGGATCGAGAAGGTCATGAAGGTCGTCAAGGACTTGGAAGCGTGTATTTGGTTGACCTGATGGAAGCCTGTAAAGCTTGTCGCGAAGATGCAATCGCTTGGGAATAATCCTCATTGAAGCTTGGCAAGGTGCTGCAGTACGACGATACGCAAATACCACCTATGGTTTCGCCATAGAGTAGAAACACCATACTTATTACCAAACATCTAAAATTGTCCCGAGACGGAAAGTGTTATTCCGTCGCACGTATGAGCTAGCTGGCTCTTGGATGTTACGGTATGGTATGGTATGGTATAGCATAGTATAGCTGGAGAAGAAGGAGAAGTCCCAGAGCCTCCAATACCCAAACATGCGGTCCGACCCGAATATGTATGCTGTGCGTAGACCTTAGGGCCTTTCCTTTAGAATTCTAGAACATCCACATTACTTGACACTAGTGACGAGATGATCGCTACCAAATACTTACTACTACGGTACCATTAAATGGTACTCACTAGTGTCGCACTGGTGGTATTCTTCATGTCACCCGAGTGCTTCTCACCACCTAGAAGCTGCCAGCTATTTGTCTTCAGACGTGGTGGGCACACATCTCAACAAAGGAAAACGTCAACATGCATTGAGTTGCGACTAGATGGATCTGATCGGGATGTGAGAGACTGAATTGTTCCTGAGCTCAACATAGGAACCGAACCAAGAACAAGTTCAGAAAGGCGGAGATGAAATTTAAATTTTGAAAATATGAAAAGTTGAGAGAAAGGACTCACAGTATTAAAAAGCAGGACAAATTGGCATAACCAAATGGCATTACAGATCTTTTCTACCCATAATCATATCTCACATGATATCTTGAGAGTCCCTCATCCCGAGTAGCACTAGGGGAAACTGATCAAGGTCCAGCGAGGAGAAGGAAGGATTAGGTTCAAGTGGAACCCAGGCCCGCAGTCGTTTATCAGCCTCATGGGCATAGCGGCATTGGCAGGAGTGAAGCAATCTCGATTGCAGTAGAGGTCAGCTACTTCAGCCATTACCAGCTCTATCCAGCTATCCGATTTCTGTATCTGAACTGGTTAGCTGCCCCAGCATTCTCTTAAAGCCTCCGAAAAACCACTCAAGAAACTCAACTGGTACAGCTACATCTACCTGCAAGTGAGAAACAATTAAGCTGTAATGCACACGGGGTAATTAAATACCCTCTCTACCCGCTAGAAGTGAACCTAGATCACAGAGTGTCTGCTCTTCACTGCGTCAAAATGTATGGAGAACATATACATAATTCCATTAGCTTGAACAGTGTGCGGCCAGTCATCATACTGTCCGTTCTCTGAGGTATGAATGAATACTATTCATTCTGTTACAAATAATAATAACATCGTAACATGATATACTCAAAAAGAAGATCAACTCCTTACACGGCATCAGTGGCCCCCAAGAATAAAATCAAATATCCAAACACCGCACCCCAATCCTGTAGTCCGAGAATCCCCTCCGTTAACACCTGGTGTCCTGGTATCTATATTGTAATCATTTTTTATCATCCAAAGCGATTGTGTAGCTTCCCACGCTCACTTGCTCATTGTCTACCATATATTTGAAGTCCTGAAGAGCCCGAGGCGCCGCATCATCATAGAAGCTCATCGCTTCCGCTTGCGACGCTCTGTTCAATCGCATTGATGATTTCGCTTTCCTCAAAGACAGGACCTTGGCCATCACACTTAGCAACCTTCTTCAAGCGCTCACTGACATTGCCCACATCCACCATTCCTCTCGCGTATAAAGGATGTTTGATGATGTAATCCCACGTTGCACCTGCTGCAAGCATCCGCTCACCTTTATCGCTTGTCACAATGCGATGGCTAGGGATTTTATTTTCATGCGCATATAACACCTCGGTATAAAAGTCCTTGGGCGAATAACGCATCGGACCAGCATTGGGAAGAGGGTCCGATCCAGCCAAAGTGTTCGATGTTGCCTTGAGGATTTCGTTTTCGGTAGCGGCTTTTTGGAGCTGGAGCTTGAGTCGTTCGTTCTCTTCGACAACGTTGGCAGAACTTCTTTCGACAGCTGCGAGCTTAGTTTCGAGATCCTTTACATGCCTTTCCTTACGTTCGCGGAAAGCTCGTTGTCTATCTCTGATTAGATTTGCTCCCAGGAGGCAAAAACAAGGACCTACGCTGCTCTGTTTTGTGCTTTGCGACGAGACTGGGCAGGGGTCATGTTTTCATCATCATCGCTATTGCTGCCCCGTCTCACGGAATCATCGTTCATCTCTTGAGGTGCTTCGTATCCAGTTGTGGGAATGGCAGGCTTTTGCTGCGGGGTAAGCGGTTTTGGGGGAGGCAGCCCCGTATGGAATTGATTGTAGTCAAAGGTGCTGAATTGATCAAAGGATGAAGCAGCATCCTGTCTTACGGTCAGGGGGGATTGATATTGGAGATAATGAAATGACTGGGCACGAACAGGAGGGGAGTTGCCGTAGTCATCTGAGTTTGCAGAGCCGGAATGAGTAGGCGTGGGCATCCCAAGATAGGGCTGGTATGTCGACTGCGGGGCATATTGGCCATACTGCTGGTAATCCATTTTGGCGGTGGATTGTTCGCTGGCGCGTTTGTAACCGGAGCAAGAGCTGAAGGTCTAATGTGCGTTTATGATGCGATGCCTGCCTCAACTTTTTCGAGGTGAAGGTTGTATTATAAAGTCGTGGAGGTTGATGTCGGGAAGGTTGACAAGGAGCTTGTCTTGGCATTAACTTTAAACGGCTGTAGCAACTCTTTCCCGTGCGCGACCACCACAAGCACCACGACAAGCTGACACAACGCGCAGTCTGACTGCGTAGTTGCGCTTGAAGCGCCTCTTCTGTGAGGAGTCCATGCAAGATACACACCTTAGGAATGACTACATTACGTTGTATACAAGCTGCGGAGATAACGTGCCGAGGGACGGCCATCCCGTCCTGCAGTCAGTACTTCATTCACAGACGATGTGGAGAAATAGTGACCCCGATTGGGAGATATGCTCTCTTTGCTGCGCAATGTCAAGGTCCTCAGGATTGATTCGATTCCTCCAGTAATGATATTCAATGCACATGTGTCTTCTGGGGAAGTGTGGCTGACGTCGTGTGTCACGCATTTTACCCACACCACATACCAGCAGCCAGTTCACCAGAAAATTCACAGTGTGCAAGTTTGCAGCTAGGAGATGATGGCCAAAAGCGTTTTTGAGCGCATTTTACTTGTATACTTTTTTTAAGCAAGTCTACTGCCATATTTATCTATGTTGGTTTAAAATCCAAGAACCGAAATCGACGTGAGCTCTCTTTGAGCTTACTTGCCTGCATGCTCATCGTCGCTTCTCTCGCTTGTAGACTTTAGCCTATCCAATACTTTAGTCGCCGAGCCGCAAATCTTACCTAAGTTCTCCAAAACAAACATTCGCATAGGAGTCTTCTTGTAGGATTCTATACTTACAACACTGTCCTATTTCAAGAATACAACACCGTAAGAACATTCATGGAGATTGTCAGCCATGCACTTTGTGGGACATGAGAACTTAAACTTGACTTCACTTATGGTTGAATCGATCACGGTTCTGCCGACAGACAAGCGGTGTGATGGCAGACATATGAGGCACACCAAAGATAATCTGATGGGCTGCGAAGACAGGTGGGGTCCTCAGGCTATTGCTGTTACTATGCATGTGCATAGGGCTGTTGTAACGTACGCCTTTCGATACTCGACTGTTTTCTGGGGAACTTCTCATCTTACCGCAATCTCACGGGTGAATAATATGTAATGTAGCTGGCTCACCGACCCATACAAAATGGCTTGTGTTCAAATCCCGGCTATTCGACAAGGCCGTAAGGCCATCCCGTCGTAATACACCGGGCTTACCACATATACTTTGGTGTAACGTTATCGCTCTAAGCCTCCTCCATTTTCTTCAAAGAAGATTCATGGTATGGAAGTTTCCTCACTCTACTCGATCTGGCAGGCTTGGTTTAATATATTACCGCATTGATAGAGATGAATATATATTCTATTGGAACCAACTAGCAAAAAGCTAAAACGACGAACTCACAGATAAAAATCTTAAAATATTGATATCTAACTCAGCAAAAACTAATGAGCCAAAAGACAGTTGTGCAACAGGCTCTATCTAGTTTCATGTACTTACGGCAGCTAAATAGGATAGTAGCTGTTATCATCCAGATGTTCGCCCCTGAAAAAGACTCGCTTAGCTGAGCCATAAGCTTCTTGAACCCGCCGCTAAGCCCACCAAAAATAAAGAAACAAAGTGTGAGAAAAACTTCAAAAAAAACATTAGATGTTGTTCCGGTACCGCTGAATGATTGTTAGAATATGGTCTGAATGGTGTGAATATTGAGGAATACTTACGGAGTCGAACCCGGCGCTGCCCGGCACTTTCGATTGTAAACAATTCATGAAAGCGGGCTATGTTAACCGATACACTATACCGGATGGTTTGATTTGTTCAAGGATGTGAGACATTGAATATATATAGAGGAGCTGATCAGCGCTGGTTAGGCAAAGTGTTTCCCCGAGCCGAGTACTTGACCATTGGTTGAAGTTCGCAATTTATCACTGTGAGAATTCAAGGGCATCAAAATTCATACGCAGATAATCTTATGCTTCGCTATCATGTACTGTTCAATATCTCCATAAATAGAGCTCTTTCTGCCCAGAGATGAAAGATAAGTTCTGGGAGATGCGAGACCGTTGCAAAGTCACGGGCTGCTGCTGCGTCATATGAATCCCATGTTCTAAACGAAAATCAGCATAAATTGATCTTTCTTACTCATTAGTTGAAATGAATATGTCGGAAACCTTCACAGCTACATGCCTTCTCTATTATATTGAAATGATCTAGAAGCCGTGTTTGGTGTTCTTCATAAGTTCCGCCTGCCAAGGGTTTCCGCTCGCTAACCTTATTCGGTCCAACCCACCCGAGCGGATCGATTTAGCAACGTCGCGACTTCTAGAGTAGAGGTTCCAGCTATTATACACTTTTGCCCTGCGATTCATGAAGCTGAGGAGCTCACCAGCACCAAAATGAGTTACAGCAAGAAAGATGAAGATGCCGATACGGCACTCATGAGAGTTGATAGAACCACAGTTTTTCAGCAAGGTCGGTGAACCCCTCGATGCCACAACAATCCGTCTAACATAAAGTAGCACGATTGTTCAATTCCTCCCCCATACAGCCTCGAGCATGCCGTATCCTCCTCACGAAAATCGCTTTCCTTTTATATAAAGGCGAATCATTCCCAACAAGGGAAGCCACCGACTTGTTCTTCGGAATCTCGAAGCTATTCCAGAACAAAGATGCCAGCTTACGCCAGATGGTCCACCTTGTTATCAAGGAGTTGGCAAACTCGGCAGAGGACATTATAATGGTTACGAGTACAATAATGAAGGATACTAGTGGTGGAACAGACGCCATCTTCAGACCAAATGCTATACGAGCCCTTTGCCGGATTATTGATGCTTCCACAGTTCAGAGTATCGAGCGTGTCATGAAGACTGCAATTGTCGATAAGAACCCATCCGTATCCTCGGCCGCCCTAGTATCATCATACCACCTTCTCCCTATTGCCCGCGATGTTGTGAAAAGATGGCAGAGCGAAACGCAGGAAGCTGCAACCTCAACCAAATCATCAGGCGGATTCTCCCTAGGGTTTTCTACATCCAGTGCCCAGGTTCCTGTCAACAATTCCACCATGACACAATACCATGCTATAGGTTTACTTTACCAGATGAGAATGCATGATAGAATGGCTTTACAGAAAATGGTACAACAATTCGGAGTTGCTGGCGCGATCAAGAGCCCAGCAGCAACCGTTATGCTAGTTCGCCTAGCAGCACAACTGGCGGAACAAGACCCTAATCTCCGAAGACCAATGATGACCCTTCTGGATGGATGGCTCCGGCACAAGAGTGAAATGGTCAACTTTGAAGCAGCGAAGGCTATTTGCGACATGCGAGATGTCTCGGATGCCGAAGTTACGCAAGCTATTCATGTTCTTCAACTGTTCCTCACATCTCCCCGAGCCGTTACAAAGTTTGCTGCTATTCGCATCTTACACAACTTTGCCTCTTTCAAACCACAAGCCGTCCACCCATGCAATCCTGATATAGAACTCCTCATATCCAACAGCAATCGCTCCATTGCAACATTTGCCATTACCACGCTCCTCAAGACAGGAAATGAGGCTAGCGTTGATCGCCTAATGAAGCAGATTTCTGGGTTCATGGCTGACATCACCGACGAATTCAAAATCACCATTGTTGAAGCCATACGCACTTTATGTCTAAAGTTTCCCAGCAAGCAAGCTGGTATGCTTGCTTTCCTAAGTGGCATACTGCGCGATGAGGGAGGTTATGAGTTTAAACGTGCAGTTGTAGAGAGCATGTTTGATTTGATCAAGTTTGTTCCAGATTCTAAGGAGGACGCTCTTGCTCATCTCTGCGAATTTATTGAAGATTGCGAGTTCACAAAACTTGCCGTCCGGATATTACATCTTTTAGGTCTCGAGGGTCCTAAAACGTCACAGCCAACCAAGTACATCCGATACATCTATAACCGTGTTGTTCTTGAAAATGCAATTGTACGGGCTGCGGCTGTTACAGCATTGGCAAAATTCGGTGTTGGACAGAAGGATCCCGAGGTTAAGCGCAGTGTCACAGTCCTTCTCACCAGATGCTTGGATGATGTCGATGATGAAGTTCGTGATCGTGCGGCCCTCAATCTGAGACTAATGGGCGAGCCTGATGAGTTGGCTGATAGGTTCATTAAAAATGGTATGTTGAGCATTCTGGTCAAAGAAGTTCTTATTAACACGGTGTAGAAAACTCCTTCGCCCTCCCATACTTTGAGCGTCAACTTGCCCTGTACGTCTCAGCCACCGATAAATCTACCTTCGATATTCCTTTTGATATCGCCGCAATTCCTGTTGTTACCAAGGAGCAAGCCGATGCCGAGGATAGAACAAAGAAGCTCACAACGGTTACTCCTACAGTCAAAGCACCTAAAGCTGGCCCAACCAAAAGTTCTCAAACTGGTGCAGAGGCTGTTGCATCCGCTTCAGCAGCTGCTCAGAAATATCAGGAAGAGTTGCTCAAGATTCCAGAAATGCAAGCATATGGCAGCGTCCTCAAGTCTTCACCTGTTGTTGAGTTGACAGAATCGGAAACTGAGTATGTTGTCAACGTTGTCAAGCATATATTTAAGGAGCATATTGTACTACAATACGAGGTTAAGAACACACTTCCAGACACTGTGCTCGAGGAGGTTTCTGTTATAGCCACTCCTTCGGAGGAAGATGAATTCGAGGAAGATTTCATTATCCCAGCTGCCAAGCTTGTTACCGATGAACCAGGTACGATTTATGTATCTTTTAAGAAGGTCAACGGCGAGGGTGCATTTGCTGCAAGCAGCTTTACAAACATCTTGAAATTCACCACTAAGGAAATCGATCCCACGACTGGTGAACCCGAGGATACCGGTTATGATGATGAATACCAGGTCGAAGATTTGGAGCTTACTGGAAGTGACTACGTCATTCCCGCTTTTGCTGGCAACTTCAACCACATCTGGGAGCAGGTCGGTGCATCTGGTGATGAGCAAGTAGAGACTTTGCAACTCAGTGGTGTAAAAAGCATTGCTGGTAAGTTAAATACCCCTTCTTGTTTTTAGAGAAAGAAACCTAACACACACAGACGCAACCGAACAACTTGCCAAGACTCTCTCACTACAACCTCTGGACGGTACTGACGTTCCGGTCAACACCACAACACATACACTCAAATTATTCGGCAAGACCATCACAGGGGGTAGAGTGGTGGCAAATATCCGCTTGGCATGTAGTACGAAGGGCGTTGTTACCAGTAAAATTGTGGTGCGCAGTGAGGAGGACGGTGTTGCTGCTCTGGTGATTGGATCGGTAGCTTAGAGACGGTTAAATGTTTGGGTCAAGGAGTTGAGCCTTTGTTGCATTTTCTCTTTTTGAAGAGCGGTAGATAATCCCGTATGAAAAAGCAAGATATCGGAGCTTGCTTGGGAACAATATAACCAAAATTACCCAAAAGTTTTAACATCTCCTGTGGGAACTCATCAACTGTGAAGAGACAATGAATGCTCAAGTTATAACATAACAAAACGACACCATGGTGTGTACTGACACGAATTCATTAAGCTCTTCAAGTCTTATTCTTCCAAATCCTTTCAAAATGTTATCTCGACCATATCTACTCATGTTAATGACTCTAACTCGACTCGTTTTAGATATCTCTCTGCTGTATGCCATCAAGAAGTGTCTACATTGTATACTGATAAATCTGGCCACCCAACAAAAGGTGTGGGCGTGTGTAAGATTGGAGTTCCTCTCGGTAGATTAACAGGTTCCATCCTTCGTTATATATGAATGCGGAATCTAGCGTTGGTGCTTGCGGTCTACCAATCCACCACTTCTGAACAACAAGCAAATTTCTCAAAGTGGTAATCGATGTTGTCGGTGACTCGTGCTGCAGATCTACAAAGTACCAATTGTTTACTTCATCCAGTGTTTCATAGCTTACAGGGCCCAAACTGACAAGGCTGAATGGAGGACCATTTTCTGTCAAAAGTTACTGTTAAGGATAAATATAACATCCTCAAATCTTTCCAAGCGCCTAATAGCTGTCTTCCTAGATTTAATTTACTCCTCTCGATCTGAGCTAAATGAAGGTAAATTGTTCTTACGAGCTCAATGACTCCTAATTCTCTCTAACGTAATGTTAAACTATAATCAGCGTCTACTACCGTGCCAATCAGTTAGTATGTTGTGGGAATGCAGTCTCCTGGAGAGTCTACAAAGATATTCTATTGACAGCTTTAAGTTTTTGGATTTCCCCGTCTACCTCTTCCATCGAGATTGAGTAAACTTTCTCAAGCAGTATTATTAGCTCTATTCTTACAATGATCGTGCTACTACGCTAGTATATTCCGTCCCTTCCACTTCAAAAGGTCATCAGCTCCTGAATTTCTCGCTTAACATACCTCACCTAAACTGATACGTATTAAAAAGAAAAAAAGGGTAAACACCACCATAACTGACTGCCTGATACAAAAGCCCTCCAAAAAAAAAGAAATTTAGAAAAATTGACAAAACCTATACCACCCTTTCGGGTGGTCTAGGAACCCCAGTCGTAGAGGGATTTTTTTTCCGCCGTTCGGATATAATGAACGATCGTCTCAAGATGAACCTTTCAAGGCACTAGGTATGAACAAGCCAATAAGTTTACAACTGATCTATCCCCCAAGGGGGCTCCAAGGAAGCACTAGGTATTGGACTTGTTATAAGATTACCAATCAGGTGGGTCCTGTCAAGGGACCTCGATTCATTAGTTATCCGATTCCAGACCCTTTGATAACCCAGTTGCGGCTCTGGGAGTTTGTATTTGTTTGTGACACTGATTCTCCTCGTCAAATATTTATACGAGGTTAGTTAGTGTGCGTTTGTGTGCGTGTGTGCGTGTGTGTTAGCGAAGGCATGTGGGTCCTCCGCCATGAGGTTATTCCGGACGCGACGGCAAGGTAGGGCTAGGTGAAGCCACGCTTGCTACAGCGACTTGGAACATCCAACTAGCGCCATCTAAAACTCATGATCAGATACTGGAAGATTGGAAGACAGTGAGGTGGCCTGTATTTAGTCCCACTACTCAAATACAAACATCCTGACCTTCTTCTAGTTTGGCCATCGCCCCATTTCCTTCGCAGTATAGAGTATGTAGCATTCCATTCGTTGGCTACCTATACATCGTATCTCCCCAGTCACAAGTATTTCTCTATGATACAGCCAAGCTATTATGATTGCTAACCTAATTGCGAGCGGCGATCAAGTTGATTCAGTAGCTGTTTATGTTCAACGTTCCAATTATCAGAATTTAACCCCCAATGTTCAGCATGACAACATCCTATATGATATGCAGATAGATGTTGAGAAAAGAGATAGAGGTAACAATCACAAACTCCAACCTCTTTCTTCGAGGTCGAAGAAAGTAGCTTGATACCTGCACCGACTTTTGCTAAACTTAGTTCTTAGCCGCTGGATTCATTTGGAGTAAGTCAAGCTGTGTTTTCAACCAGAATTTTTGTTTGACCAGTTATTTAGGGACAAAATTGCCAGAATTGGCTTGAAAGTCATCTAGGTTTGTTGGTATAGGTTGGAGTATTGCCGCAGTCGACTCGTGATGTTCTCGCCAATGCTCCTAAGATCTAATAACCGGGATCTGTTTGTGCATCGGTCAACGAAATGGACAGGATTGGTGATTGGCAGGAAGGTAAATATTTATGGTAGTTTGGAACATTTCCTTGGGTCAAGTTTAGATCTAAGCAAACGGATTTGTTTCCAGCAAGCTATTTAACTGAAATGAATGAGAACGGCAAAAATCTGTGTTGTTGTAAAGTTTTGATTGAATATATATGAGAGTTTGGACTCGCTCAAAACGATAGCCATGTCGCGATGCTTCTGGCAAAAGTTCCTTCTGCACCCTAATTTCCCATCTCCCGACCTGGGGATGAAAGAGCCCTGCATTTGTCGCATGATCCATTGCGATCTCTATAAAATCGTTCTTCTGGCTTTAGTATCCAAAAGTTCGCGGATAATAGCTCCAAGCATCATATCAATCAGCAACCTCCAAAAATTGCGGTACATATTTAGTCTCCCATTCTCCATTCGGTTCAGCTGTGAATACAGCCTTGCAGTATTCCCAGTAATTTAAATACCAACCTGATTGATGCCAGTCGATTATAGCCACAACACGACAGGGGATATCTATAGACATAATGATGTTCCTTGGGTGTAAACCTGCATGAGTAAAGATAATTGGTGAGTTGTCGGGAAGCAAATGCCGGAATGGATCAGGAATCTGTGAAGGGTCTGGCCAGTGAATCTCCTTCCCTTGTTTGGTCAAGCTCGATAGCCAGTCATGAAATTCCTTAGCTGATGTAAATGGGCCGGCGGTTGGTTTTTTGTCGCCGTTGAATACGATATCTAGCAAAGGCTTGCGGTTGATATGACCTTAAAAGCAATTAAGTTGGAAACCAAATGATTACGCAACTTACCTAGAAACTGATCTTTTGGATCTTGTTGTAGATTACGTAGTGCTAGTAACATAGATCGAAGCTGGCTACAGATGGCTTCCCTTTCTTGTTTTGAGAGCGACTCCCATCTATTTTCTAATGTGATGCCTTTAATAAGCTCCATATAAATGAAAACTTCGCCATTGTCTTCACACCAACCATAAACTTCGGGCACCGAAACTTGGGAAGGTAAAAAGCGACGCAGAGCCCAAAGAGACTGCCCCTCTACGATAGTGATCTCTTTGCCATACTTGACCAACAGGTTCAGCGATTCGAAACGAACGTGTCCATATTGTCCTGGAAGTTGACGGGCACGGACCTCGGCAGGTAAAGGTAGGGAGCTCTTCTGTTTATTTCGCAAGAAATACGTTGAATCTTTAAAGACGACTAATGAATCTGACGGGAGCATTCCGACAGAAACTTGGCGACTTCTGTTATATTTATCGACCGTAGGAACCATTAGAATCAAGTGTATGTTGAAGAGCAGACACAGTAAGGCAATACGGCGCAGGAAGGAGGAGGAGGGAAGGTAGAAAGAAGGTGGATCGATTTGTCGTCAAGTTAGCAGGAAGCAGCGGTGAGATCTATCAAGAAGTTCTTTAGTATCAGGGAGGTGATGGTTTGAGCAACAAAAACTACCATGTTGTGCTGCAGCGTATCAAGTATGTTGGTTGGCTTGAAGTTAGCTGTTGACGTGATCCAGCGTGCCAGGAACGCCAATCCTAGGGTGTGAATTGTCTGGATTTGTAGCATTGTCTGCGACCTGAACACAAACCCGCATGTTCTACTCTACACTGGTATAACTTTCTAATTCTCAAGCTAGAATCTTCAATTTGAGTGATGCTTTCAAGTGTCTGTGACGGCCACGTGATTATTTCGCGTCAGTCACGACGACACGTGGGTCTAGCGTGTGTTACCACGTCCTCCAGGTGACAAGCAATCATTTGAATTGAGTTGACACGCGCTGGCGCGTTTCAACGATAACGACTTCTTGAACATCAATTGCACCATGACCACGAGTAGAATCCGTTTTCATAGCGATGAGGCAATTCTTGAACATATATCCCTTTTAACGGAAACTCGAGAAACCTTCAGGGCAGCCATGCTTGACCCTGCCAGCCTTGAGCGCGATTGCCCCCTTGATAATGGGCGCCACGACCACAGAAATCTAAATGTCTCCTCCCTCGGATGCCTCCATCAATTGCCAACTGAGATACTGCACATGATCTTTGTAGATGTCGATCTTGAGAGCCTGACGACCATGCGACGTGTCAGCCATGGCGTCAGAAACACGATTGATTCAATTTGGCAGTACCAGAGTATCATCCATCACGCACCAAATAGCATTCGGGCCGCGCTCAGCATCCATGTTGTGTCCTTGGTGTCTTGTCGTCGCCTATATGAAGAACTCTGTTCCTATGAATGTGCTACTTGTGGCCGCTTTGGTCCGTATCTATACCTTCTAAATTTTACTCGGGCTTGTTATATTTGCTTGACAGAGAACCCGCGATTCCTGCCTATAACACCAGCTCATGCACGCAAGTCATTTGGGATAAGTACCAAAAACACTAACAATCTGCCTACCGCATTATCAATACCGGGGAGTTTCTCAAACATCCCAAAGATCCGACGAGGGCGGATATCTCTAGTCGACCGCGAACATTCAAAAGAGGTGGGAATTAGGCTTCATGGATCAAGAGAGAGGATGGAACAGTATGTGAATATATTAATTTTAAAAAAGGATTCGCTGATTTAAAGTGCCACATACAGATTCGTCGCACAAGCTACTGTTAAAGACCTCTCCCGATATGAAGCACGGTTGGCAGTCTCTTCAAACGCCTCTCGACGTCCCTCTCAATCTGCAAGACGACCAGCACACATGCAAACATTGGATGCTAAGGCAGGGAACGCGGAGCGTTTTATGTGTGTCGTCAAATTCCCATGGCTGGATGGAATCTCGGGAAAACTCGAATGGGGGTTAAAATGTATCGGATGCCGTGACCTCTTTTATCATAGGACTGACGGAAGGCTGGATTTCAGATGGCTATACACTGTAGATGGCTATCTTGCTCATATACGTGGACTTCAATGTCACAGATCCATCAAGCTTTTGGAATCACTCATCTAACCCAAACATTACGAACGGATGTATTACACTTGTAGCCTGAAGGGGGACATGTCACAATTGCATAATAGAAGGCCCTTGTTATGGAATCGCCTAATCATTAGAAACGTAGCAACTCTGACGCGCCGGACCGGGCTTTTCGTCCATGGTATTAAGTGGTCAAGAGAGAGAGAGTTATCCCAAGACCCAACAGCACACCCCCTTCTCGGCAGAACATCTGGCTGGTTTCAAAAACCCCTCTCAACTATGCTAGCATATACCTCGAGATATTTATCTGCGCATTTCGTCCTTCCCTGGTTTCACCGTGTGTTTCTTACACATGTGCAAAGATATTCCCAAAAATGACTTTTGTAACTGGGTCACAACTAACGATGATCTCTGGTGCCAATTATGACCGTGTCTGTTGATAGCCTCTAGTTTTCAGGTACCACTCAGTAGCATCCCCTTATCTCAATTAATACGAAACACTATCCTTGCAATTTGACTGACTATTCTAATAGCTTCTTAGCAGTCTTCATTACTTTTGATGCCTGATACAATCTCAACGGTCCCATCGCCTTTCAGAGCAACTTCCTTTAAACCTTCAATTTTCCCCGGATCCACTCTGTCTCTTTATGAATTATGGAGAACCTCAAAACCCTTCACCTACTTGTGGACGATACAGGGGATGAAAGCTTTTTCCGCATTCTCGTAAATAACAAAGATTACAAGTATCTCACTATCGAATCTGGCGTCTACGATCCTACCGACATGACATGGCCCAAAATGATCATCCCCCAGCTTCCGCCTCTGCCACCTGGCGACTGGAATCTTGGGCACATTACGAAAACCACCACAAATCCTAAACCTCATTTCGACTGGACGACCAAGAAAGATTTTCCTCGACCGAACCTGCTTGGTACCTCGTCACGATTGATTACCTATCTCTTAATCTGGGCGAAAGACGTATAGCCAACGTTTTTGAATCTACCTTCCAGTTTCAATCTCGGTAATACGATTGTTATTGCCAAGTTTGCGACATTACCTGTCAAGAACCTGTACTCACGATGTAACGAAAAGGAGAGGTTCCTTAGAGAAAAACGTGTGTTAAAGGTTCTTGGTTCGATAAGTCTAGGGAAGGAAGCTCTCTGTACGGGAGAGGTCTAGGTATACTAGCTAATGAGGCTGTGTGCCTGAGGCCACAAAATTTCCTCTCGAAACAAGCTATTATCATTGAAAAGTTCAGGAAACGCTCGTCTATTCCTGGCTAACCAAGACTTTTATTGCAGCTAAGTTCCTAGGTTACATAGCAGCGGAAGACTTATGGGTTTCTACTGGTGAAGATAGATGGCGCTTGACATCTAGACAAGAGTGAAGGAGACGTAACCAATTGCAGGAAAGTTTTGGGGGATCTGCATGAGCTGGAGATCTTGCATGGGGATGTTAACAAGCAGGAAAAGAAGAAGTTCTTAGCTGCAAGGATTCCCGAATTCCAATCGTCCGTCTGTCAGTATGATAGTTCCTTCAAAGACTTGACTTGTACCAAGTCCAATTTTAAGCATGGGTACATTCCAAAATCTAACAGAAGAATAGCTTACTGGAGCACAACCAAAATCTTTGTCTCATCCTGTGTATGTAGCGGAGGCAAAAGCCACCAAGATCCATATTGTGCTCAGCTATCCAAATTTTGAAACTTGAAATATCTAGGCCCGTCTTTAGCAATGATCTAGCTCATAAATGATCGCTAATCTAAATAGATTGATTTATGATAGAAGTCTTTTGCTTATCTTTCAGCACAGCAATGAATCTTGCAAGATTAGGTTAAAATACAACATGGACAGATTAACCCAACAGCCGGAGATATGTCCTGCATTGTTACACGAAACTATATAACTTGTTATTAAACGCCAATAAGGTTCCGTAGAATACCAACAGAATATATGCTTTCGAGTTTTGGTGACTAAAAGAAACAGATACAGATCACACGCCTGACAGCAAGTCCAATTGGTGAAATTTGGGCTAATGTGGGATGAAAACTGATGACTGTATGACAGTTGGATGGTTTCTCGGTTTGGGTAGTTGGTAGTAGTAGTAGTCACTCTTTCTGCAGTCATGCTGGAGCCAGTGTTCAATTGCATCAAATATTTTCTAACCCATTTAGGGAAGCTCCTGTCAGCAGCTTTGTAACAGTGTGCATGCTTTAATGCCGTGGACCGCGCAAATATTGACGTAAAGTTGGTTACTAGAAGCTAACCTGAACTGCTCCGCAGTCAATATTCTGCAGCACGATAATCCACCACTTCATGTGCCAGTAGTAGATACCAGAATGTGGGTTATCATGTCAATTGACCTGAATTGATACGCCTAGCCTCAGGATACTTTTCTGTGTGGCTCAGATTGAGAGTCCCGGTGCTATTTTCTCATCTCAGCGCTCAGATATTCATAAGATATTTCCTGCCAACTCTCAATTCTATTAGATCAAGATTCGAAGTTTTGACTAAGCCTTCTAGAGGGACTGCTTATCATCATGTGATCGCAAGACCTTCATTATTGCAGCCTATCAAGTACAACCTCGAATTTATATAAAGCAACTTCCTAAAACATGTAAACTTTTTGCTTTAATAACATCGTTCAGCCTCGTCAACATAAGACCTCCTACTCAGGAAAAGCCCCGGTGGGTGGTTGAAGGTTTTTAATGTATGTGAGTAAGAGATACTCTTCTTCTTTCTCTTTCTCTGGCTAGATTTCCGTGCTGTAAACGGTTGATCGTCTCGTACATTTCCTGCCTCTACAAGCTGGTGTCGCCACAATTTGAATTTCTCACATTTACTGCAATTTCTTCACACCATTCTTGATTACATCATGCCGGCTTTATAAGCCACTAACCCACTGCCGCCATATCCTCACATAAACTCATTACATACTATCCCCTCTCTTAATATTCAGCGAAATAACCATTACCAAATTCACTTGGCTAAATCTTTCATCTAGAACATCTTTTACCTGGCCCATCACGCCTAATGTTCAGCTTTTGGGGAGGGGGGGTGTGTGTGGAGATATCACCATTTTAGGAGCCACCCTGCCTGGTATTCGTGGGTGCGGGTTTGAAATATCACCCTGCATGATAAAATCGTTGAATCTTACCATGCTAACATTTTACAACATGGAATTCAATCACAGGATGTCACCGGATGTTGGCTTACCGGGGTCTACAGCCATTTAGGCGCTATAAAGTAATCAGCTTATGGCTCTCAGGCGTAGTCCAACCACCAACCAACCAAGAATCCAATACCTCACCTCTTATCTGAAGCACGAAATTGGTTAAAACCCCACAAACATTCTCATGATCGTCGTCCATGCTAATAGATGTAGTTGATGACGGAGTGTATTTCTCAAATCCTAGTCGATTGATGCGAGACACCCCGAATATAACAAAACCATTCTTTCCCACAATGTTGTTTACATCATACCAACAGTTCAGTAATGTACGAGATCCATCACACCAGATATGTTTATTTTCCCCGCATCATCTGATATAATGGAAACCAATCGGATTGGATTCGTCCAACTCCGATTCTATCCTCTCAGTTATGACATGACCAGCAGGGCACCCTCATGCTCCTGGAAATAGCCCGATTAGGGAATAATTCGAATTCAACTCGAAATCCACTTGACCGAACCTTATTCATCGCTGAAGCCTAAATTCTTAACCCTGGGCATCATTTACATATTTGATGGGGCCAATGAAAAGTATGGAAAATGCTTAGGTACAGGTTAAGTATTATGCTGGCGATGAATTTTCTTTCAAGCCTGTTGCTCGCGTAGGCTTGTCTTTTGGTGAGATTTACTAGCAAGATTTGCCAAATCCAACGCTTGGTAAAAATATTACATGTAAGCTCAATGCCTTAAACATAGAGGCAATGGATATTACGTTCTCAGATCTTAACATACTTTGATAATCGCCCCATTTCCTCTCCAGGATAAACTCTAGTCATTGTTGTGTTCCGCCCCATGTTGTTGGGGACTTACGTATTTTTGCCTCACGATTCCCTTCTCCACCTAGAAACTGACCTGGTTGGCTTGAACCTGGCAGAATGAACATGTCCGAGGGAGCCGGAAGGGTTAAGAGACCAAAGCATTTGTTGGCTCTCGTATTTTCCCGGCTGTTCGATTTCTGTTTACGATGCAGCGAATAGCTATAGAGTATTTTTCCAACTAGTTTGTTGTGGAAATGCAGGAAGATTACCTAGAAATTCCAGTCAACACACCTCTTAAATGCCACATATCAGGGCCATTTTCTTGTTATGATCTTCTGTTAGGTGACTATAGTCAATACTGCAAAAACAAACTCTCATCGATATATTATCCACTCCCCTAGGATTCTACGAAAGGTGTACTGAGCTTAGCTAGCTTCTCATTTCCTTCACAATCCAAAAATGCTTTTCATCAAAGGCTTAGCTTTCAGCAGTCTGATCTTTGTCCTCGGAACTTCCGTGGCAATTCCAATAGACACTTTGGTAATTACATCTCCGAGGAATAAACGTGGTTTTTGGGCTGAATAATTTGTTAGGGGACTCAAGACGCAGATGTAGAGCCCGAGGCTGTTTTTGCTCCAGCTTCCGGGGCCTCTATGGATGCAGTCTCAAAGTAGTCGGCAGACCGTTCTAAAGCTATAACCGACCATGAACCACTGTCTTTGGGAGTTGTTGGGGCATGTGGAAACATATTGGTGATTGACAGATGGGGGACACTGAATTCTCTTTGAACTGGAAATGGAACATGTGATCGCTTTATATGACAAAGTTCTTTTATTAAACACTCGTTACGTGAACATGCTGGTATTGTTTTATACAGCATAGACTCCCTAGGAATGCAACTAAGTAGAGGAGCAAACTCTGTGTATGTGTATATATTCGGCATATAAGGCTATTCTGACAGTTTAAGCTCATCTAAGTGTGTAAACAGTGATCTTCTGGCTAAACTGGTAGTTTTGTTTATAATTCTATACTTGGGATTATATGCAGTCATTAAACTTGTGTTCACTTATTTTCTACCTACGTCCAAACTTTTTCTTAATTTTGAGGTTCAAAGTGGGCTGCATCTTTACACAGGGACTTGATTGTATGTGTCTTCAAGCAAAAGCGATTTTCAAATAAAGTAACTAACTGTTCAAAACTAAAAGCTAAATGTTCATGCATCTTGTCAAGTTTGGTTGATCTCAATCCATGGCAATTTTGCTATGTCGTTCGAAGTAGCTTTCCATCACAGGAGTATAAGGTGATCCTTCAGGGCAAAATCGATATTTCTCGAACTCATTCTTCACTGGCTCACCATTTTCATCATACACATCATTCTGAAAGCAGGCATTGTGCTCTTCGGCCCAGTCTAGAAGCCCTTGCCAACTCTTACATTGTCGAGTCTGAACCCGTGCATACTTTTGTCGATATGGCTGAGGGGGGAGCTGATACCACGGCAGATCATCTGCATCACACATAACATTCTGTAAGAAAGAGTCCATGCAATGAAGCACATGCTCATATGTCAAGTTCGACGACACACCAGGTGACATCCAGAAGTACATCTCTTTCTAGATTATCAATCAGTAAGTCAGTTTGAGGACCAAGCCACTATCGATTTGACTTACCAAACAGTGTAACTGGTGAAACGCACCAAGGTAGTACACACCCTGCGACTGATCCCATGGGAACCTCTGAGACAGAGGAAGCCCGTTATCCTCCGCAAACTTATCAGACAACCTGATTAAGCCTAGACTGAGATCCAAGTCTCCCCAGAGCTTGTCTAGCTCCTCCTGTGTGCTATATGCTGGTCCATATTTCGTGCTTGCATAAATTTCCGTGGTGATATTACGGGTAAGATGAGCTGGAATCTGTCAGTTTTTATAATGTCTTCAACGATAAAAAGAAGTGTACCCCATCTTGACTCAGGAAGAGCTGATTCTTTGGTTGATGAATCACTCTTCGTAAGTAATGAAATATTGAGGCTAATCGACGCAACTAAGAAAACGCATAGAATTAGATATAAAAGGACTGAACGGCGAGATTTATGGGCTTTAGGCTGGGGGTAATGCCCATCATCTTCGCCATCTGAAAGTAAGGAGTATTTGGAAGTCTTTTCTGAATTCATTTTGAGCTCTTTGGATGAGAGACGAATGTCTTTATCGAGTCTGAAGGAAGAATGGACTACGCATTGACGGGTGTGGCTGGAATAAGATATTATAGTTTCGTAGCCTGCAAAAACCACATAGATGTCAAAGTGCAGATCATTCTTGCTCACTAATATGAACCATGCTAAGCGACCTACAGTAGGGTCCGATCGGTTGAAAGTTTGGTAATTATTTATACCCCTACTATTCCTTACCCTCCTTCTTAGGTGGTGGTATCCGAACCACTCGATAGGGAATCAAGCAACAAACGTTGGACATGGGAGCCTAGAACGTTGCATCTCGATGCAATGTTCGTGTTATGTTGGGTATGTAGTTGCAAGGTCGCGATGTACGTAACCCTGGCAGTCAGCTTAACTACGATCCAACATTAGCAAGCCGTGTAACCACCCATCGCGTTGTTAAGACATGCATATGCACCCCACTGCCACTAGCGTAGAATATACCACGTATCAACGGGAAATACCCCGATAAATCCAGCTTTTCTAAATAGCTACATGGCTCTTGAACAGGCTATTATACGCTAATGAGTTACAGGTCTGAACAGCTCATCTGAATCAAACTCTGTACCCACGCTTCCATAGACCTCATCTTGAACCACCTTTGTAGTAACTTTGCCAGGTCCCGTGATCTTATTTTTTTGGTTGTAGGGGGAGGGAGCGGGAAGGGTGGAACAATAGTTTTTCTAGGTACGTGGTAGGAATACTAAGCAAATGGCTGGAAAACTCAGCGAGATTATATGCCATGCTCATTATTTTTAGGTTAATACCTGTGAGTTGCTGTGTTGAGCAGAAAGAACCCCTCACTATTCGCTTCTGTTGCTGCTTCCACATATGAATAAACTCCTTTTCATACCCTTAATAACCACATCCAACAGCTTTTCATATACCTACCTCACCTCTCAACAATTTGGTGGTGGACTTGAACAAATAGTACCAGTCTGGAACCTGCGGTATAATGGGTACAGCAAGTATAATGGCTTGCATCATGGCTGCACTTGGTTTCACGCCACTTGCTGGTGCTATCGCGCCAGCAGTTTTATCAGCTTGCCTTCAAATTGCTAAAGAGATTAGAGCAAATGCCGTAGCAGTCACAGCGGCCAAAAGAACACTATAAGAAATGCTTATAAAAAATTTCTTCTACAATGCGATTATAGTTCTTTAAGCAATTGGAGAGTTAATGAATACAGTTATTTATCTTATAGCTATTTTTAACTAATATCCTAAGCTCTAAGAGACTATTAATCTAAAAACAGTTAATAAGATAGGCTAAAAGACCTTTTTACTAATTTATCTGAAACTTGGTATTAATAACTATATGATGGATTTTTATAATATAAAAGATATGCTTGGTTTGCTATAAATCTTGCAATTTTTATTATATCTTTCAGCTATAAAAGTATAGGACAAACTTCAGGTGAACTACTTAACGCCTCCCCCTTTCGTATTTTCCTGTTCACGACTGAGATTATTCGCGTTCTCTCACATCTACTTTATGCTGCATTATATCTTATAATTCTCTACGGAAATCTCGCCCCGAAAGGGGCTATTATCAAAGCATCCGCGTCTAAGAATTGCAATCTACTTTAATACTCCGGCTCTGCAGTTATATTCGAGAACTTCAATGACCTTGCACTTTATATCGACGATCTCAACCTTCTATTAACTAAAGACTTAGTATTAGTCCTTTAAGGAACTGGACTTTATTGGAAACCCTGAAATGCCAGAAGCTGATCTTATCTCCATACTTCGGAAATTGGCAGCAGTGGGTATCACTGATATGCTGCGGCTTTCTGATAGACATATGTCAGGAACTACTGGAGGTATAATTGTGCTGCATATTTCACCCAAATCTGTTATCTTAATATCGGTCTTAGGGGCTGCTCAAGATGGTGATATTGTTTTTTATGATGTCGAAAATAACTCCCTTCAACTTAAGGTTAGCAAGGAGTAGATAACGCGGCGTCTTGACGAGAAAAAGATACGAAAAAAATATTGGAGATAGAAGGCCTACAGAAGAGAGTGGAGTTTGGGAGCAGGGTAATACTAGACGTGGCTACCGTGGACTGTATGAGCGCACTGTAAACCAGGCCGAGGAAGGTGCCGATTTTGATTTCTTGACCGCGTCAGGGTCAGCTGGCGTTTCGTAAATGTACCTTTATGTTTAGATTAAACGATCTCTATTTTGATCATCTATGCGTCAGCATAATTAATAACATGAGTAAGAGTCGCTACATTTTGGAAAATAAAAGTAATGTATTGTAGTTTAGCCAACCGTGATCTCAAATATCAAGCATAGACAGAACACCCGAGTTCGCATTTGATTTTAAGGCTTTCCTAATTCGACGTGCTGGCTTTTGACGAATCCAATTCCCCTATTGTCTCATGATGTTCTATGGTTAGTTCTTTTCTTAATGTCAGTGTTTTGAGGAGATGGAAATTTTCTGAAAACCGGCACATACTGATGGGGAATTAGAAGAAGGGAGCCGAGAGCCGAGAATTTAGACTTGAGCATCAATGTTTTAATAAACGCTAGAATGGTTTAGCGATTCGATATCGTTCGATGTTTTAGAAAGTATCGGATCAGGTAACATCTCAATTTAATTATCATATCTATCAATTCTATGACACAACCGGTTCATATTCAGCCGATTAGAAAATGAAAAGTCATTTTCATGAGGCAATATTAGCAAACTTGTTCAAACACCTATCCGTAGTAAAAAACAGTAATCTGTTATTGTCAAGATAAGAAATTTCCGGAACGAAAACAATCACACACCAGATGTATTTATTCCTAGCCACTGATTTCCAACATGATGATAACAATTCAATTGGTCTCTCTGTCTGTTTAGTACAAACACTTTATTTTGAATAGAATTTCAAAGTTATTGGAGGCAACCGTATCTTCAGCGATAGAACTAAAACTAACGTTAACTTCCCATGCCCAGGCTTCATATACACGAAATATGTGTAATCTGATGATTGGATGATCATTAAAAATTCATGTTGGCTTTTCACGTAAATTTATCCAGTGTCACTGGTCAGCAAGAGCAGGCGCGGTTGAATTTTCGCTGATGTACCGAGTGCCGAAGACGAGTACAAAAGCCTCGATGCATTTCACATCACGAGACACAACAATCAACTAATTCTTTCGCCATCAATAAACGTACAAGCCAAACGAAGGAAGATCACTTCGATTTAATATGGCAACACCAGTAGCTTCATTCAGCGTGCCTCCGGGAGCAACTGCTAAAGTGCATATCATTGATTCAACCACCCGCATCACTGATATGCCCGCGAATATTCTGCTATCTCCAAGTATGCAAGGGGTTGATACTATTGCTGAATTTGGATCTTGGTGCTTTTTGGTTCAGAGCTCGAAGGGTCAGAAAGTACTCTTTGATCTCGCCACACCGCCAGATGTCGTTTTTACTTTACCTCCTGCCTTTTCAGAACAGATCAGAGATGCGGGAGTCAAGTTTGAAGCAACAAAACATGTTGCAGAAATTCTTAAGGAAAATGGCGTAGATCCTGCAGAGATCAGTAGCGTAATATGGAGGTACGAGAAATACTGCTACCACAAATGGCCCGCCAGGTGCTAATAGCCATCTCTAGCCATCATCACTTTGACCACGTCGGTGATGTTACAACTTTTCCGGGTACAACTGAGTTGGTTACTGGGCCTGGCTTCAAGGACGCGTATTACCCTGGCTATCCGACACAGCCAAAATCGATGCTACATGAACGGTACCTCCAGTAAGTTGTCTACCACTTTCTCAATTCCCTAATCCAGTTTGGATACTTATCAGTCGTGGCCACAGAGGTAGAACACTGCGAGAGATCAACTTCTCGGAACAAAGCCCCGAGTTGAGTACAGGCGGCTTCCGAGCTCATGATTTCTTCGGGGATGGCTCATTTTACCTCCTGGATACACCAGGCCACGATATCGGTCACTTGGCGGGCCTTGCACGAACAACGACAAATCCGGATACCTTCATCTTCATGGGTGGTGACCTCTGTCATCACGGCGGGGAGCTCCGCCCTTCCCCATACCTCCCTATTCCCGCCCAAGTACACATGCATTTACCTGACTTCATCCGTTCGCGTATTGGCGTTTGTCCCGGCGGCACGGACTTCCAAGATTTGAACATCAAGCGTGGACGCAAACCAAATGAACCATTTTTTGATCCTGCCATTGCCTCGGACATGGTCCAAGCAATTCAGACAATCAAGGAGGCGCAGCTGGCGGATGTGCAGAATCATGTTTTCTTCGTATTTGCCCACGATATTGCACTTCTGGGGACTGTTGACTTTTTCCCACACTCAGCAAACCAATGGAAAGAGAAAGGTTGGAAGGAGAAGACTTTATGGAAATTCCTGGCGGATTTGACATCAGCAATCACGTTTAAAGAATGAGGTTTCTCCAGTCACTAAACGCATATATAAAGTGTCATTTCATTAGAGACATATAGCTAGCCCCGTGAGCCTAGATAGTTGTCACTAGACTATTCCCACTACGAGCGTGTTGGTAAATCATCGGTTTTACGTTATGCACGCTTTAAAATGAACTATGAGAAGAGCTGTATGTTCTCGCTCACGTGACTCTAGCTAGCTTGGTTTCTTCGGTACTGTCATCAGCTGAGCACGGCACTCGGCACTGAGAAAGAAAGTTGTTTATGGTATAATTCAATAGCCGGCAGGGTCATCATCCCTTACTTAATTGCCGATAATTCCAATTTACCAGCGTGTTTTAGTATTTTACCCAAAAGTCACAGCTTCGTGACACGCTGAGAATCAGTTGCTACTATCAAAAGGACGTTCATAACCAATCCTGCAACTCTGAATCAATGCCTGGGCAAGACCGTGCGAATATAGTTTGTATTGAGTGCCATTCTCGCAAGGTATCTACTACACGGACCTATATATCTGCTTTTCTCCGGCATACACCACTTTTGGTTGCTGGCCTTTTGCTGATAGGGAATCCATAGATTAAATGTGATCTTCAGACAAATCTAGATGGGGTATGCAAAAACTGCCTTCGCTCACATCGGCATTGCATGTGTGTTTGTCCCTATTAGCTTGAGACATATGAGCCAAGACTGAAAATGATACTAGTAAGCGTAGCAGTGTTCGAACAAAGCGACCTGTAACAAGACCGACGAAAACCACATTTCAAGCTCATGAGTCTCAAAGTCCGAACTTAACAAATTCAAATCTCCATGGCACAACTACAGGCCCAATTGACACCATAGCAGAGCAGGAAAACAGCAGCAATGATTTTAGAACACCCATCCAGCGTGGGCAGGTTATCTTCAATCGATGCTCCTCATCATATTTTGAAGATCCTACTGATACAGCTATGCTTGAAAGTTCTGTTCCAGATTCGCATATTCCGAGTGATATCTTGAACACAACACGAGCTGCAAATCTCCCGAGACCTGCACTATGTAGAGCATGGACCGACGCCTACAGGACACATGCTTTCCATCACTGCCCCGTTATCGAGCAAAAAGATCTCTATACTTCCAGTTCTTCTAGTCTTCTACAACTGAGCATCTGCATCGTAGGCAACTTAAAGAGGCATGATTTAAGTGGCCCAAAACTTGCACAAGAGTTTTATGAAAAAGTAAAGGTGCTGATTGCTGTGAATTATGAACAGGATTCCATTCAACTTTTGAAGATATTTTGCCTTATGTCATGTTGGAGTGGCAAGCCTTCAAATCCAATATGCCTTGATCTGCCAGAGCATTGGATCGGGATTGCAGCACGACTCATTCTACAAGTGGGACTTCATCAGGAAAGCGCTTATACCAAACTTGCCGACACAAGGTGTCTGAGGAGAATATTCTGGTTTATCCATGTCTCTAGACTCCCCGTTACATCGAGATAATATCCTAACGCAAACTTTAGAACTGTGAGGCTCTCCAAGTCGCTTGCTGGGGACGTCCTGGGCTCCTACGTCGCAAAATTTTGGATGTTAAGCCACCGACACTAGAGGATTTTGAGATGTCCAATGTTCAATCTCTGGTGTTTCTGGAGATCACTAAGCTCTGTAAGATTATGAGCTGTTTGTCCGAGCACCAACAAGAAAAGCGTTCGATACAGCCAGAAGAGCTCGCAAATATCGAGGTAGCTCTCTGTGACTGGATGGTCCAGTTGCCCAACGAGTTGCAGCTGTACGATGAAGTATATTGTAGGCGAGCCTACTACCGCCCCGTTTCCGAGATGTTCATACAATATTTTGTCACCATCATCCTGAAGGAGTTGTTGAGGCACAGAGATGGAAATAGACAATGGCAAGTATCAGCTCTCTCACTAATAGCAGCGTCATGCGCTGTTGTTCTTTACGACGAGATCCAATGTCAAGATGAGACGATATTTCTTCCACCGATCAATGGGTTCTTTTGCTTGGCATTGGCTCTCCCCCTAATTCATCACGTACCTCAGTCCACCCAGAAAGAAGCAAGCCGCAAGAGCGAGCTTGATATTGTTCGGTCTGTCGCGTTAGGAATGCAAGACAGATACGGCGACTCGCCAATGGTATTAGGAAAGATAAATAACTTAGAAAAACGCATCCACGGCACCGCAGCAGGTGATGAGCCAAGAGATACTACACTTCCAGGAAATCTAGAATCCTGTGCATTCGCCAAAGAGCTATTTCCCTTCCCGGCTAGTTTTTGCGATAACATGGATCTTTTATCACTTGCTGCGGTGCCAATAAATCAGTTAGATGTAGAGGATTTTGTTCCGATGGAAAATTGGTCGGCTGATGGCTATTTCTTTGACTCGACTTTCCTAGATCTATTTGGAGAAGATTTTGGCGAATCTAGTACCTTATTTGAAGGTAGAGACAGTGAGCTTGATATTTACGGACAAGTTGGTACCTGAAAAATATGGACTAGACATTGAGTGAGCATGGTCTCAGGGTAAGAAGGGGAAATGGTGGAGGAATAGATAATGGGGGAAGGATAGAAGACTTGAAATTTAAGAATAAGACTATCCTTTACAAAAGAGAGCCAGCAGATCTCGCACTGAAGAGTTTAATCTCTGTTAAATTTAAATAGCGATACGTGATGGATAAAAGTGTGTCTGGTACTGGACTGATGAATGAGCACCTTGTATGTTACTCCTGTGTTTTTTGGCCCTGGGATGGACTAGTTTGGTATGATATACACGAGCGGTATATCCAACCGAATCATTTTCCAGTCCTTCTGAAATTTGATGCATTTACCTGTTATATCACTCGACTATCTAACCAACCTCATCTTTATCGTTTTGCCACGACAACAATTGCTCCGGTACGTTTGACGAGAGCAGTTCGAAAACGATCGTCGTGCTTCGTCTTTATCGCCGCCCCTGCTCGGATTGATTATGATCTGCCGGAACAGACTGATAATTTCATCATCCTTCCCTATATCACCAAT
>Ga0247810_10000216_pt1 | contig 86700 bp, 77 predicted proteins | sample UWRJL119311C1_FD_179918 | JGI IMG/M metagenome (GOLD analysis project Ga0247810, IMG submission 179918) | Plant litter microbial communities from Arlington Agricultural Research Station in Wisconsin, United States - UWRJ-L119-311C-1 | ecosystem: Environmental > Terrestrial > Plant litter >...
CACCGAATAATTAAATAAGCCAAGAAAAGATAGACTCAAATGTAACTCTGGTAGACGAGGCTGATTGAGGCACTATATTTTGAAAGGTTTATTTACAGTATGAGAGTAATATGTACAGTTCGAAGGTTCCCAGACTCTTGCACTATTCGGATCACAACTACCAAAAAGAAGGCCGTAGTCAAGGGAAGTATGGATCAGCCCATAATCCCATGGCAACACATACACCAGAAATCTTCTTATCCCACCGCTCTGAACCTCAAAATCTACCCAGTCCAGACTGCTGGACCAGGGAATGTGTAGGAAGTTGGCTATTTTGAAGTCAAAACTGGGCATCATCACACAGCAAGTCTACTTACGACAGGGTAGTTAATGTTGATCAGAATTCCAGGGTCTGTTGCAGAGTATGCGCCAGGGAATGCAACCAGAGGACCTGGAGTACCACTTCCTCCGCCGGTAACAGTAACCTGTCCACAGGAGATGTAAAATTGTGCAGCACCAGCACTCTGGGCGACATGCAGACCAATGTGTTCAACTCTGATGAGATAGTCGCCACTCGGAGTAGCTTTGGGAATAGTGAACGTGACTTGTTTGGCATCTATGAGGAACATGGTTCAGCTTAAAACTTTCAAGAGTTTACAGAATGTAGCACATACTGTCTGTTGGCCACTTCAACTGCTGCCCCCCAAAAGTCGGACCGATTTGGTAAATTTTGAACTACAAGAGTCTCATTATTAGTTTCTCTTTTATATTGAAGAATTTCTAGGAGTTGAGGCGTAATATTCAGACCATCCTTCCAGAGACATGCTTGCTCGAAGGATGGATGTCTAAGCAGCAAGTAAAGGTTCCAAGACTTGAAGTTTGACTCAGAATTAGGAAAATGTTACAACATACCCAAACAGAGCCGCTTCCATCCCAGTTCGCAGCCGTCTTCCCAGAGGGAACTTTTGCCATATACACCAAGGCGGGACCGGGATGGTAGATGTTTGGATCGGCTGTAAACGAAACAGTTGATCCTGCAGCAACTGGGAGGGTGCCTGGGGCGAATGTAGTTGAGCCAGCGACATTGCACCGAATGTCAGTTGATGTAACACTTTGGACTGGGCTATAAGTGTAGTATCCAGTCCACTGTCTTACATATTGCCATGGTGTTGTAGTAGTCCCTCCGGAGACCAATGATGGGAAACTATAATGTGCTTGAGCAACAGCGGCCAAAGCCAGGAGTGATGTGATAGCTTTCATGATGTTACTTTTGGCTAGAAGAGATTAAGCTTGATCTGAGAGGTATAAAATTATAATGAACACACGCTGAGTACCATGGTCATACTTATATAGCTACGAGCGTTCCAATCGGCAAGCTTAACGACAACTTTGTAAACTATCGATACTTTGTTCTATCACAAATATATTGCACTTACGATTGGCGTGCTTTTTCAGCAGAGGACCTATCAACCGCCTGATGTCCCACAAACAACTATGTTAAACCCGGAAACAATCCGGATTTTAGCACAGATTAGGGAGTTGACCTTCGTCATCTTCTCCAGGTCAAGATTTCTTAATAAATTCGAGTAGCCCGATGATCAAAGTAAGGAACGCTATGAGCCAATCATTGGGCTGTATGCAATATATTCGGCTAAAAAGGAGGCCCGTCTTCCGCTTAATGATATTTTAGGCATATTGCAACATCATGCTTTTTGGATTCCATTAATTAGGACTGGTTCACGGTTATTCGGCAAGCCTACAGACTGGAAATGAGGCTTCCACATACCTTTTGAAAAAAAGCTTGTCTGCGATTGACGAGATCGTGGCTTGTGCTGTAAGGGGCAGCATTGTATGCGAGTCGTAGCTCTCTCCAAGTAATTGCTACCTGATAGCTGATTACATTCATGTGTTGAACTAGTAACGCAGACAGAGTTGACATCATGATATACGGACATTAGGATGCAGCGGCAATCTGTTCGTTATACGAGGAATAATTATACAGTGGGGAACTTAAAAACTTCTTGCTCGAGTGAGATTAATGGTCTTTAATTGATGAGAATATCACGATAATCATTATGCATACCCGACGCCTGAAGAGGCTGACAGTTCTGAGAATCCCAATAATGAATAGAAGAGGTACTGGCTTGCATAGAATGTAAAGTATCTTATAATAGCGCTCTTCGCAAAGAACAGGGTATATGACGTCGATTGTTAACTATTTACCGTGGTATAGCGCATGCACGTTTTGCAATTTACCAATGCACTGTGTACATCCGAACACTTTACTGAAAGTTGGTTTGCGTTCCTCTAATTTTTCCTTTTTTGTTGACATGCAATTGTGTAGTGGAGCATGCTCCCCCTCAGCTAACTCCAGTAGATTATGCTCAGCTTATCGATTAGCAACTGGCTAAGAACGGAAGCTGAGCTGGGCTGAAGCCACAGTGGAAGATCCGGAGAGGAAGTACCGCAGAGAGCTGGATTATGAGGCCCTGAGATGGCAGCTAGTGTTGTTTTTGAAATGTGACGAAAGAGGTTCGCTTCAGATATGCGTTGAACAAATTCATACATGATTCAGACTCAGAATCAAGATTCATCTCCGTCGTCATTTTTTCTGAATACCCTGACTATTGTGAGCATACGAAGCGAGTTGGGTAAATAACAAAAGGGCACTTACAGGTGACTCTCATAAAACATAAGCATCTAGATTAACATAGTCAGCAAACTGTCATGCTTTTGGAACAGATATTGCGTCTAGGCTTGCTTACACGCTGAGGGCAACGCTTGTAGACTTGCGCTGTTGGATGCTGACTCTTCTGCCCGCCCTTCCAAGTCAAATAAACCACAATAGCACCTTCGGGTCCTTCACAAGCATCAATACCTACCACGTCTTCCTCCCAACTGCCAGTTGGTGGTTTGAACTCGGCTGCCTTCGCGCTTGAAGGTGGTGTGGTAGCTGCTGGATGTCCGATCTTTTTGGTCTTCTTCGCTGATCCATTGGGTCCATCGGCACCTGTGCTGGGGCGTCCCCTCTTCTTTCCTTTCTTCTCGCCCTTTTTGTTTTCCCAAGCGGCTAACACGGCCTCCTTACCGCCGATACTGGAAAGATATTCGTCAAGGACCTTGGTGGCAGTGGCACTGAGCACAATGATTAGTACAGCTCAGTAGCGAGCATTCACTACACCTACAGATTCTCCTCTGGTTCCCATGTTCTGTCACTCTTTTTTTCATATCCCTCCCACTTCACCTCATATTTAATAGTTCCCTATACATATTAGTAAATGTAGACGGCTCCTATCAAGGTGTCTTACATCCTCTTCTACAATATGAGAGGTTATTTTCTCCACCACGTATCTATGACCCGTCAGTGATACTATTTCGAATAGAATTATATACTAACTCGTCTTCTGCGATGTCATCATCATCCTCATCCTCATCATCTTCAGATTCTACAAGCAAAGGGCTGTCTCGGATAGGTTTTGGCGCCTTCTTATTCTTGAATATGCGCTTCTCACTGGCATCCGTGCCAAAGACCGAATCTTCGTCGTCGGAGATTTCTATTTTACTTGGTGAGCGCAGACCAAAAATAGAGAAGATGTTAGGCAAATTAGCCATAATTGGTACTGTAACATGCGATGCTTGGGTTATCAATGGGATGCGGAAGTACTGACGAGGCGGCATGTTGGAGATGATACGGAGAGGCTGGGAGATAATGCGACAATGAATATACTGCAGCAGCAGAAATGCGAGAAACACTAAAAAAGATCGACGACTTTCAAGGTTATACGATGGATCTGTGAGACACACGCAAGACCTGATTGCAATGGTAGAGGTGTGAGCGTTGTGCTTGACAAATTCATTACGCGACGAGTACAAAAGTCGCGACGGCTGTAGGACCAATATTGGGTCTCACGTGATGACTCGTCTTCGATGCGACGACATTGTGAATATGCTAGGATTCACTTCTACTATTGCCACAGCCTTTATCTTGGTAACCAGGGAAGCTGGATAATGCAATTCAGGAGCTAATAGCGTCTCTGTACATTTCTTTCTTTTTCATTTTGCACCACTCTTCTTTGACCACTTTGCTATCAAGAAAGTTACCTATCTCATACCTTATTCCCAAGACGTCCAATGTCGCGAAGGCAATGCCGAGGACCTGGTAATGTGAACTACACTAATTAAATGTGCTTACGGCCGTTGCGCTAGTCAATGGCATTTTTGGCCTCCCCAACTCTAAAGTGGCTTTGTTGGTAATTTAGGCCTCCCACTTACTGTACTTACGAGCCTGTTAAAAGCCCAGACGCTTCGTACGTACAAAGGCAGATTTCATGGTACTTCAATCCTAATCCAAGCAAGGTGTATTTGGTGGCTAGTAGAACTCAGCACGGGGTATAGCCGGTTTGGATTCACTTGTTGGTTGGCTCGTAGTGAATGTATTGTATGTGAGGGAACCGAGGTGTTCCTGTGATCGCCAACATGGACCCTTGCCTGTCAGATCGGACTTTGTGATTGATTTCATTAAAAGAACTTTCAAACACAAGCTGATGACAAAGTTTCTTGGTTCCCTTTCTACATTTTGCAAAAGAAAAAACATCACCCAGCATGTCTTCAAATACGCGGTTAAAGGCCATAATAGTAGGCGGTTCGGTCGCTGGCCTCACATTAGCACATACATTCGAAAGCACGGGAGTTATTGACTACATCCTTCTAGAAGGCCGTGACAATATTGCCCCACGGTTGGGGGCAACGATTCTCATAATGCCCAATGGAGCACGAATCTTGGATCAAATGGGAATTTATGATTCTATGACAGACTCGAAAATTGTTGTCGGCGAAACGTTCGTTAGGAAATCGGACGGGGAGCTGCTAAGTAGAAATGATTGGCCTGCGGTAATGCCAGAGAGGTATGTTGAGCCTCCATATGCACTGAACGCGAAGAGCGTCTTTTGATATTGTTGTCAGGTTTGGGTATCCCGTTGCAACTTTCGAGAGACAGAAGGTTTTACAGTCATTGTATGATCAGCTCAAGCATAAAGAACGAATTTTGGTCAATAAGAGAGTTGTTGAAGTCGTACATGGCACAGACACCGTTTCGGTCAAGTGTGCTGATGGGACGCTTTATGAGGGCGACATTGTTGTTGGTGCCGATGGGATACATAGTAAAGTGAGAAAGGAGATGCAAAGAATAGCGCACGACACCAATCCCGGATTGATGGACCAGGATGTGACAGGTACGTTGTTCTCCCACTACTTTATTTTGGACGCATGCTCCAGCTAGATTGAGATATAATCAGTGGTATGATGAAAACTAATATAAACCAGGTATAACAGCAGAGTACTCCTGTTTATTCGGAATCTCAGCCGCCAATGACAGCTACAATCTCCCTAAAGGAGGAACTATAACCACCGGCTCCGATATCCACCACTCATCTCTTCTCTTCACAGGCCCCAATCAGCAACCTCAGTGGTTTTTTGTCACCAAACTTGACAAGAAATACCGCTCCCCAGACCTCCCACGATTCACTGCTGCTGACAGAGATGCCAAACTAGCTGAATGTGCTGACTTCCAAATGGCTCCAGGAGTTACGCTGAAGAAATTGGTGGATACTCAGACCAGTTTACAATCTAGTTTCTTGCCATTGGAGGAGGCCAATTTTGAGCACTGGAGTTGGGGGAGGATTGTTTGCGTTGGTGATTCGGTGCATAAGATGACTCCTAATGTATGCCCCCCTTCTGTCAATTGCATATCAAATCACTAAATAAAAGCGTCAAACAGATTGGTCAAGGTGGAAACCAAGCCATAGAAAGCGCAGCCGTACTAACAAACTGCCTCATGGAAGTTTTCTCGAAAATTCCTGACCCAACCCAAAGACCTACAATGTCCGATCTCGAGCCTGCATTCAAGAAATTCCAGACGATACGCTGGAAGCGTGCCAGGATGTTCATTAAAATGTCGGGTCTGATAACAAGAACCGAAGCAAATGCGAAGCTTTCAGATACTATCAGGTTACTATTCACTAAGCCTTTATCGACAGAGTTTATCGCTGGTAAGTTACCATATTGTTTTGTCTAGTACTGGAAAGCTTGATTCCGCGAAGTGGTGGAAGACTAATTCAAGTTAGATATACAAACTGCTGCATTCAAGTCAGCTTCGTGGCTGCATCATTTACCACTTCCAAGCCGTCTCGAAAATAAACAGGTCTGGGAGTGGGATGATCCATCGGAAGAGCCAGAGATTAAAGCTCGGTATGATATAAGATATCATCGCAAAACAGATTGTGCTGACGTGACTAGGTTGTGATATGAAAACGATATTCGATCAGCTTTAACAATACTTTCACTGCTGGGGACACTAATAACTAGGATCTGAAAGTGGATGATACACTACTTATGAAGGAACTGGGTATCACAGGTCGGGAGCGGTTTATGGGCGAAGAGGAATTATTTGTGAGCAAGTGGATTTCTAAGTTGGGATGATGCCAGTGATACTGGAACCCCCGTGACAAACCCGAAATATGGATAGAAAGTCATTTTTGGCGAACAGAATATTTCGAGAATGAAAACTCGCCAATTCAATTTTTCTTCAGAGATTTCTAACGCGTCAATTGACTGAGCCTGGAGAGTGCTCCAACAGAAAGCCCCCCCACGTCGAGTGAAAACCTGCATGTTTCTGCCTTTCGTTCTGATTCGGTCGGTGATCCCGGTGAAACAGGGGTGACAGGAGGGAGACTGTGATTTTGCCCCCAACACATCTATTAAATCTATAAGGTATGTATATATCTCCCAAAATGAAATATATGAAGAAGACTTTCAATTATCTCATGTTGAAGAAGACAAGTCCAACTACATAGTAAGTCAAACCTGTGAATTCTAGTTCTGCGGAATCCCTCCTTCAGAGGTGGTTACGTTACCAAATACAAGTACAGTTTGGTGAGCTATGATTCCGTTATAGCAAGCATCTAACAGAGCGCAGACAAAGTTCAATTTACCAAGTTGTGGGGTGAGAGAAATCTCATATTCTAGCACGAGATAACGCATCTACGACTATATTTCTATCCTAAATCTAGGTCTAATTTAAATAAATGTGCTATATGGGTGTATATCCAATAGTTTTGATTCGTGCAAAGTTCAGCAAAAAAAAAACGAGACAGTCAATGTCCAAGCCAGACTCTATAACGAATATCATCGTCGAAAAACTTCTAAAAACCCTCTAGAAAACTGATGCAGCTCTAGTTCTCTAATTGTTGACATTATAGCTTCGGATCCTCTGCATTGAGGAAACCATTAGCAATTGCTTCTTGTGTAGCAGCATCTTTCAAGTTTCTCTGCTCATCTTTTGTTAGAGTATGCTCATGACCCTTTCTACGCTCTCTGGATTCTTTTGTCTCTATTATGCTAGCGTCTGGATCGTCCTGAGACGTAAATTCAAAAGCTCGGAATTCAGTATTGCTCCATCCAGTTCCAGTAAAGGTCGTATATCCCACCCAGTCATCAGTGAAGAAGTGCAAGAACCCGCCATGTGTCACAACTGCAATATTCACATCCTCATTCGTATCAGCTAGTGCCGAAGAGGCGAGATCTCGTAACCAGAGACGGGCATCTCTAGCACGAGCTGCAATAGCGGAAGTTGCGGGTGACCATTTTCCTTTCTTGTTGTTCCACCCTTCCTTTACTAAGTCAAAGTTGACTTTTGACCCAAATTCGTCAATGAGTTTAGAAGGTTCGCTGCCGGTATCGCAGGGTAGATTTGAGGTTTCTTGAAGCTCTGGGAGAGCAGTGACGACAACACCCTTCTTGACCTCTTCTGGGAAGGACAGAATGCTAGTATATAGTGTGCGGCGGATGGGTGATGATATCAAGTGTGTGATTGTTGGAGCTGATTTGAAAGCGGCTGGAAATTCTTTGGATAATGTTTGGCATTGCTCTTCTCCAAGAGGTGTCAGGTCGGGATCACTATGTACACATAAGTTACTTTCAGACTCCAGCTACGGATTGATACTCTAATAATAAAATTACTTGCTTCCGGGTTCGGCGCAACCTCAGAAGGCGAGGGGAAGTTTTAAGAATTAGAAAGTGCTTACGGCAAGGAGTGGTTTTCAGCATTGAGATTGTGATAGCCTTGAGCGTGACGAACTAAGTAGATTGTAGCTTTCCCCATGTTGCCGAGATCTGAAGAGGTAGATTGTAGACTTCGAGGGGTAAGGTGTATAGAGGGGTTCGTTTGAGGTATAATTTTCTTTTTTGAAGGTAATCGATCGATATGAGGCTTTTCTTCACAAAGAGGTCAATCAAGAGAGAAGAGCTGCAGGAGGAAGACTTACTTTTATGGCTGAGTTCAGGTTGAGTATGTACAAATTAAACAGAACGATTGGGGTTACATATCTGTGAGTCTTCTGGTCATGAGAATTGTCATCCACCCAGAAAATATTGTGGGCCCGAATAAGAGCAGCCAGTCCGAAAGCATGGCCGGGTAACCCAAAGCAGGTTTCCCGAGAAGATCTGGAGAAGGACAAGAACGTGAAGAAGGTAAGCCGGCATGATTATGCATTTGCTTCAAACTTCAGGAGCGATCCAAACTACTGAAGTAACGACACCGCATTTGACTTACTGAGTCAGAGTGGGATTTGACTGTATGAAGGAGCTATCAAGCTCATAGAGAACTCCATCCGAGAAGTCTTTTGACGATTGCCATCCTCAAAGCTCAGAAAGACTACAGCAAGACCGAGAAACCTGGGTGCTAACACCGTATAGATTGGAAACGTACCAGTGCAATACACTGGGAACGTAAAAGAGAAACCGTAAACTGGAAGCACTTGCTTCGACAAGTTATACTGTACCTCTATCTGCCCCAATGGCCGGGACTCTTTCGAGGCATAGGAAGAGCAAAATATAAACCATAGCTTTCAAGTCGATCTTTTCGTATAAATGAACAAGCAGTCCAAAGGAAATCTTAGACGTTGTTATGGTGATGTTTGAATTGTCAAAGTTAAAGTTGGTCGTGTCGCAAGACTGAAATATGGACCCACCATGAACTGACAGGGTCTCCGTTACACGAAAGTCAACCGCGGCTTATTTACCATCTTTCTTTCTAACATAGCGACCCATCTTCATTGTATGCCAAATTACTTACAGCACCTAGCTAATATGAATGCTACGAAACGCAAGTTCAATGCTCTGCTCAACGGTATTGGTAACAAATCCTCAACGTCTCTCCCTCCAAAAGACAATGAGCCTCTTCCCTCGGACCTAGATTCTCAATTAAAGAAAAGGCGTATAATACCAGCCAAAACAGTGGACATCTCGACCACGATACGTTTGGGTACAGGGCATAAAAAATCAGCATCTACGGCGACTGGGCTTCCTGCCGTCACACCAAAATATGCACCTTGGGATCGAGTAGCTTTCCTCAGGCGACTGAAGTCCTTCTCGAACCTTACAGACTGGACAGCGAAACCCGCGCCAGTTAACGAAGTGGAATGGGCAAAACGAGGCTGGGTCTGCCAGAAGTCAGAAAGGGTACGGTGTTGTTCGTGCAATGTTGAGATACTGGTGAAGCTCAATCGTAAGGAGGTGGACGGCGTAGAAGAGCCGGTTTACATCGCTCATAATATAGGTGGGTTGTTTACTATGTTTCAAAGAGTTATCGCTGACTTGGCACAAGAAGACGCGCTGGTAGAAAAATATGTAGAACTTATTGTAACTTCACATGCTGAAGATTGTCTGTGGAGGAAGAGAGGGTGTGATGGTATGTATAGATGACAGACGTGGTCTTCGTTGCTAATGCCAAGCAGATTCAATTTTCAAACTGCCTTTAAATAATATTACACTGGCTCTTGAAGGTCTACATTCTCGTTACGATGAGCTCTGCCTCAGGAAAGATACCTTACCACATACGTTCAATCTACAGCTACCAGCAGATTTCAACCTGGAACGTATATTGGGTAACCTTCCACCAGGATTCTTCGGAAGTGAGGAAATCAACAAGGTAGCTTTTCAGATGGCATTATTTGGTTGGGAAGGACACAAACATGAGCGACTCGGAAATCAATTGAGTTCGGTATCTTGTCAGGCTTGCTTTCGGGTGCTCGGTTTATGGTTGTTTAAGAGCAAGGAAGTAAACGATGCAGGCGAGGAGGTAGAAAGGGCGAAGCTGAACAGCCTTGATGTCATATTTGAGCATCGGGCGTATTGTCCTTGGAGAAATGCCGACAGCCAAAATGGTGTGAACACGAAATCCGACATTATCACATTACCAGGTTGGGAAATAATGCTGCGGGTGCTCAAGAATGACCATTATCTCAGAAGTAGCAATGAATACCCAGCCAAATCAAAGCCAACGATTACGGAGAATGATTTGAGCGACCCATTTAGCAACATGGAGGATGAAGACGCTCGGAGTATCAGAGAGGAGAAAGAGAAGGAACGGTGGGCGAGACTCAAACGAGTGAAGAGTTTATTTGATGTTAAGGGAGGCAAGAAGCTTCATAGCACAAGCAAGGAGGATAAGAGGAAATCCAGTATTGAGAGATCATGATTTCCCTACTGAAAATATCTTAGGCGGTATAGGACTGGTTTGGTTTTTGGCAATTGCATTTACTGGGAGTAGCTGAGAGATACCCATAATGTCAAGCGAGGCACAGGCCATATGGAGTTAAAATTTGCTTGATCCTCTTCATTATTATAGGACGCAACTGAGATTGAAATTATAAAATACGCTCTACTATTGAAGATATTATTACGATTCGCCGTTAGGGAAGGCATGCTGCCTGTGTGAGACCGTGTTGAACTTTAGAGTTCTTCTTTCCCATTTTGAACTGCCTCGTTGCTTTGTAATACCAAAGCTTTACAAACAATACTAAGATTGTATTGGCTAATTTTGGCTATTATCGTGGTGCAAAATGAAGACATTCCAGAACCTTCATATGCTCTGGAGAAGTCCTACTCTTGAATATCCAGCAGAAACTGTAGGAAAAGGATCATCCTAAAACCTAAACAAGCATACTGTGAGCTAAAGACCCAGTCCTTCATTTGCTATTTCTTTCATGATCACAGTTTGGTAGACTTTTCTTTATTAGAGTCATTGCTTCAAAACCACTTTACGCGGTGTGGAAACACGTGTGCCAGCTGGGTTCTGGTTGCTATGACGATATGCCAAGGCACATCGCGATTGCCCCTCGTGTTTTGGCGTTTGTTGAACCTCATCTTCAAAGTCGATTATTTAACCACTACTCAATAACTAATAGTCCAGCGCCGGAACCCCATGAAGTAAAGAATCACAAATATTTCCCCAGTTCTACGCTAACATATATTAGAAACCGCAACTCCTTATACAATACGATCGGCTCCTCCGACGACCCCAATTTCAGGAACCAGCAAACAGATCTAGCAACTCCTGAGCCAGCACGCCCTCGGTTTAAAGACTATACTCAGGATATTGCCCATCTTTGGTCGAATAGTACAACTCCAGTGTCGAACCAAAAAAAGACTCTGAGTGAAATCGGCGATTCAAGCTCACTTTTTGCATCGAACGATTCCCCAGACTCGGGAGTCGCTGGCAGAACTGTCTATACGATTGATAGCAGTCCAATAACATACCCCTCATCTCAGCATTCGATAAATGTCAATACCAACAACATGGTGAACGAAAGATCGTCTGCGAAAGTCCCTGTGCTTCCTCTAGCACCAAAAAGTCAACCCACAAAATATGACGGAGCTACAGTTGATTATGCTTCGAGACCTCCCCCTTCAGCTGTTCCTCAATTTGGCGCTCCAACTATGCCTCATTCGCCCCTTCATCGTCCTGCTCCACGTCCTTCTGATCCAAAGGACTCTATTCTTTTCAACACCAACAAATCGAGACCCGAGCACCATAGAGACGGTAGACCAGGTATGTAAACCACTTTACCACCAAAATAATTGTGTCTGACATAAAGAAGCTCACCCACATTGGCAAGCTGCGAAGGACGCGGTTAAAAAGGTAGTTGGCGATTTTTCTAATATAGATAGCAAGTATGCGTGAGTAACTACCCAATCTTAATTTGCCGGCACAACTGACGCTTCTTTAAGCCCCCCACCTGGGGCAGCTGTTCCTCTACAGAATCCCATGGCATCAGCTCCTCAATACGTTAATCAGCCAGTTGCAAAGCCAATGTTCAGTTCCACTGGAGGTGGATACGGAGGCTTTGCGTCGGTAAATCCTGGGCATAATTATATCGACCTCACACAAAACAAATATGGCGCTATGCCAGTAGCGGACCCATATACTTATGTCGATCCCATCAAAGCACAAGAAGATTTGAAGGCTCTACTGGAAGGTGTGATCGAGGATGAGGAAGATGACGCGCCCAAAACCCGATCAAAAAAGAAAAAGCAGGTAGATGCCATAACTTCAAAGCTAGCGGAGTTGAAAGTAGCTGAGGAGTTAGCCGTCACTTCAGATGACGAAGATGAAGATGATGGCTCGGTAGAAGGGATCAAAGTCAAGTTGCTTCCACATCAAGTTGAAGGCTTAGAATGGATGACTGGACGTGAACTTGGTACTGGCAAGAAAGGCCGAGTTCCCAAGGGCGGTATTCTAGCCGATGATATGGGACTTGGCAAAACTTTGCAGTCGATTTCTCTCATTTTAACCAACCCCAAGCCGAATTCAGACGATGATGCATATACTAAGCGAAAGCTACCTTCTGGCTTGGAGAAATGTACACTAGTCGTTGCACCCCTAGCACTTATTCGTCAGTGGGAAGTTGAGATCAAGGATAAAGTCGAGAACTCTCATGCACTCCGTGTTGTAGTTCATCATGGTCCTCAACGTACCAAGAGATTTCAGGACCTGAAAAAGTACGATGTAGTTATCACGACGTACCAAATACTGGTCTCCGAGTTTGGTAACTCTTCCAATGACGACGATGGAATTAAGGTCGGATGCTTTGGACTGCACTGGTATCGTGTAATTCTTGACGAAGCTCACACAATCAAGAATCGTAATGCAAAAGCAACTCAAGCCTGTTATGCCCTACGTAGTCAATATCGGTGGTGCTTGACTGGAACGCCAATGCAGAATAATTTAGATGAGCTACAGAGTCTCATAAAATTCTTGCGCATCGCACCTTACGATGACTTGAAGGAGTGGAAGGATCAAATCGATCGACCTATGAAAAACGGACGTGGTGATCTTGCTATCAAGCGTTTAAGAGCTTATTTGAAGATCTTCATGAAACGCCGAACTAAGGAAATCCTAAAGAAAGACGGAGCATTGAATCCAGGTGGGAAGCCTTCCGCCCCTGGCGTCGCTAGTACCACCGGGTTTAAAGTCACGGAACGCAAGATTGTAAAAGTATTTGCTGAGTTTTCTCCCGAAGAGCGCCACTTCTACGAGCGATTGGAACAACGAACTGATGCGAGCATTGAACAAATGATGGAGGGAAAGGTAAATTATGCCAGTGCTCTGGTCTTGCTTCTACGTCTCAGACAGGCATGCAACCATCCAAAACTTGTTGCAGGTAAGCTTGGGAAAGATTCTGAGGCTCTTTCTGCTGAGACAACCAACGCAAAAGTGAAAGCAGCAGCAAGCGAGTTTGATGACATGGCGGACATGTTTAGTAACCTTGGCGTTGGTACGAAAAAGTGTGAAGTTTGTCAGCTTGAACTCGGGAAAGTTGCAGTGTCTGAAGGTGCTATTCGTTGCCTAGACTGTGAAGCTGATCTCGAAGCTGTTTCGAAGAAGCAAACGTCATCCAGAAATAAAAAGAAGAAGCACAAGCACCGCGATGAGAAGAAATTGGGATCTCAAGTCATTCGCAAGCCTAGAAACCGGGCTGTTATCGAAGACAGTGATGACGACGAAGAGGAAGGCGAATGGGTCGTTGCGAAAAAGCATCAAGGACCAACGAACCTAGGCAAAGCTGGTGGTGAGAAAGACGAAAATGCCGAGGGTGGCGGCGAATGGCTTGTTGATTCCGAGGAAGACACAATTCCTGATATTACTGATATTAAAATTCATAATTCCAAGCTTGTTAAGAAAGGCGCGGGCCAAGGCTTGGGATCGGACTTGGAATCCGTTTCGGAAATGGGTTCAGATTCGGACTCTGGCTCTGGCTCGGATATTGAAGATGAATTCCAGTCAGATTCGGATGAAGAGGCGCAACTAGCGACCATTATCACTTCCACCAAAATCTCACATCTAGTCAAGATCCTTGACAAAGAGGTTGACGACCACAAGTTTATTGTCTTCTCACAGTTCACATCAATGCTGGATCTTATTGAGCCATTCCTTCGACAAAAGGGGTTCAAATTCACTCGCTACGATGGAAGCATGAGAAACGACCTTCGAGAGGCTAGTCTTTCTAAATTGAGAAACGACAAGAATTGTCGAATTTTACTATGTAGTCTTAAGTGCGGATCTCTAGGTCTTAACCTTACGGCGGCAACGCGAGTAGTTATTCTCGAGCCTTTCTGGAACCCTGTAAGTATTTCATAGTGCATCTCATGTCTTTACTAATAGTTAAACAGTTCGTCGAGGAGCAAGCTATTGATCGAGTTCATCGCCTAACTCAAAAAATTAATGTAATCGTATACAAAATCACAATTAAAGATTCCGTAGAGGAGCGAATCCTCGAACTTCAAGAGAAAAAACGAGAGCTCGCTAATCAAACCATCGAGGGTGGTAAGGGTGGTGCTGGTAAGCTCGGAATGAAGGAGATTCTACAACTGTTCCGTCGCGATGCAGAGTATTCCCACCCAGTTGCAACGTCTCAATTCGATCCTACAAAACCGAAAATACTGAAGGATGTCACCACAAATAGTCAGGGAACCAGTCAGGAAGCATCTGTCGCTCGAGATCGCAAGACTTCTCCTCCTTATGCTAGCAAGCCCACCAGTGCGAAGGAAGATGCGGTCTTTGGTAGAAGATGGTGAGTATTTATGGAGGGTACACTGAATGGTGTGGCGTATGGAGTTCCAATACTGGTATCTATGATTTAAATGATGAAGAAGGGGCATAAATGATACCCATTTTTGGAAGCAATTGGTCCTTTAGATCATATCTGAAGTTAGATTTTATGAATATTAGATTTATAGAGACTTTTTCTGTACACGATTTGGTTTCGAAGTGTGCTATTTACAAGATCAAGATTCGACAATATCTTCCATAGGATTTCAGAATCCCCATGACATATTCAGGGGGGTAATTTTAAGCGAGATGCCACTTGAATAAGCATGACGTATCAATATGGCAATTAGTTGCTACACGATAATGTACGTAGGTACTTTAATTTGTTTCCTCAATTGTTCTTAATTGAAGAAAAAAAGAGCTCTTAATACTTTCCAATACCCCAACTCATTTCACCAATTCCTCATTAAAGAGAACTCCCATCCCAAAATGTCACTATCTATCCGCCTCCTCCACCGGTTTCCCGGCCCTCGTGCTCTCCAGCCTCTCCTCAGCTCTCGAACGCAAGCTCGCTCCCTCTGTCTCGCGCCGTCGCTGCCCCGCTCATACCCCCGGAAAAACGCACAAGACCGCGAGTCCATCGACACCGAAGCAACAGAATATACAAAGAGCGGCACCGACGACGGGGCCGCCCAGCAAGAGGAGGCGGCTTTTGATCCGAAGCAGACCCGCCCCGAGCAAGAGAAGAAGACGGCTGGCGAGGGTATGGAGGTTAGTGCATCCTTCCACGCAACCTTGCTGTGCTTTGTGGTTTTGTTTTGTTTTTAAAAATGAAAGGAAGTGTTTGAGCTTTGAGAAAGTGGAGTTTAATCTCTGGAGGGATCTAAATATGGGAATAAGATGATTCATAAGGGGGGAGGGGGGGGGGGGGGTTTCTTTTCTGGTTACAATATACAAATGGGAATAAGAGCATTGGGCTAATGATGTTACCTACAGAAAAGTGGAAACCCGCTAGAAGTCTCACCTGCGAATCCAGAGGTGTCGAAGCAGCCAGATCCGAACAAGGGGGGTGCAGAGAGTAGCGGGCAAGATGGGAAGAGGGGAAGTCAGAGTGGAGGAGGTAGGCCAGGGCAATAAGGCAGGAAATTACAGGCGCATAGAGAAGGACTCAAGCTCTGGTCAGATGTGTATAATAGGATGTCATAAGTGTGATTTCAGATTATAATTATTGGATATATATAATAAAAGTAGCCCGGCGGACCCAAAATATCAAGCTCCTTACGCCTAGACCAATCATGGACTCATGAGAGAGGTGAGAGCAAAAGAACTACAGCGAGCCCAAAGACCAATACGCACAGGAAAATCGTAAGCTTCTCTTGTCACCTACTCATTATTCGCGGGGACAGCGCCACTATTTTCTGAAAAGGCTGGCCAAGTAGTTCTACCGAGCTTGATAATGTCAGATTGCCCAACTATCCACACCTTAGGTGTATTATCTTCTTTCAGAGCCGTCAGTCCAGCTGCTACAGCAGCTTTAGCAATGACGTCTGCGTCCTTTACAAAGTTAGTATTGTTTAGCTCGTTCGGTAGCAATGAATATCTTACCTGAGCCCAAGGATCCTTGAACGCATTACCAAGCGCGCCGAACACACCTGCAACTTTTCTGTTTCTATGTGTTAATAACCGAACTTTACTGTCGTCAAGACCACAACAGTGCCTCCATCGTTTAGGAAGAACCATACCTAATAACAAATTCCGCAGGCCTGCTTTCTTCCCGACCACCAACAATCAAACCGGGCCTAACAATAATAGTATGGTCAAATCCCAAAGCATTGACCGAATCCTCGAGCTCTCCCTTCATTTTTGAGTATGGAATCATAGATTTGGAGCTTGCGCTTGTAGATGAAATCAGGACGTAAACTTTTACTCCTGCTGCTTTGGCTGCTTTTGCGAGATCGAGGTTTAGGTCATAGTCAATTAGGCGTTGTTTCTCGAAGGATCCTACAAATTGATAATGTCAGTATGTAATTTGCGATTGAGGAAGTAATGCGTACCTGCTGCTGCTTTGGTTGTGCCCAAACCGCTGTAGAAGACCCCGGGAGGGGGACTAATAGAGGAGAACTGAGACGGCCATTGAGAGGTCTCGGAGGAGACGTGCGCATGAAGTTTTGCATCAGTGCTAGAAGGTTGGCGGCGTGCCAAAGCGTGCACGGCAGATACAGAGGGGAGGGCAATGAGGGTTGAGAGAATATGAGAGCCCTGGCATGTTTAGTACACCGTCTGAGCAGGCGGGGTGAGAGATGGTTTCACGTACCACAAGGCCAGTAGAGCCTACAACAGCTGTAGATGTCATATTTACTGATATGTCTAACGGCGAAGCGGTATTTGTGCTGTAAATAGTCTTAGGAGAAGGATAAACTGGATATTGGTTGACTTGATGTAATAGAATATTTGGAAATGAGAGGAGCGGAGAGAGCTTTTATCAACTAGAGTTGATTGAGTAGAGCAATTAAAAAATGTAACCACCCAGCATCCCGATGTTGATTATTTAAGCACGCATTACGTCGCTGTGGCACGCTTGTTTTCCTAAGGGCCGTACCGTAACGCAACGGCTCCAATCACGTTTATCACGAACGGAGCAACCATCTGTGAGTAAGACTGTTGCGTACGTACTTGGCTGCTTTATCTCCGACTCTCTACACTGCTTTCAACTTTGGGAGCTTATCATGTCTGTTGGCGCGATGCAGCATCTAGGTAATCTATGGTCTTTTTTCACCGAAAAATGAGAGCATTGAGAGGTTGTATTGTAAGGGGGTTCAAGATTGTTAGCAATATTCAAGTCCTGTATGCCGGTCTTGTGTTCACTACTTGGGGAAGACTCTAGCGGTTTTTATCTATTGTGGCCAAAGAAAGCCAGTTAGCTATAAGAGTTACAAGTAAACCCAGAATCTTTAGCCAAAAGAAGACTTGACAATCTAGAATTATATAATTATATATACTCTAACCAGCTAAAAGTCAATCGGAGTTGTCACCCTCATTTACACAGTCATTCATTATTACCTCGAGACGAGTCATGCAGCACGTGATAAGGCTAGACCTTGACACGGGACGGGAACCTCGGCCAAGACCAGCAGTCAACAGGGGTTTATCGGATTGCGTGATCGGTCTTTGAGATATTTCACTTTTGCCCGAAGAACTTTTGGATTTTCTTGTTGGCGTTTCCAAATTAAGTTGTTTGCAATTTGATTTTCTGTGTGCTATACTTCTCTCCTATTCCCATAATCTCGATTTCTATAATCTATCAGTTCCTGCGCAGAACTGTGAATTGATAGCCATGGGAGATCCGATGGAGGTCGATGTTCCGCAAAAGAAAGGTACCAAAGGTGTAAAGCGCAAGGCTGATGGAGGACTCGAGCCACCCAACAAACTTCAGGTATGCGGTTTTCCAACTGTTATTCTAGATTAAGTCAACTGATATTTACCTAGGAGCCTGCTGGAGGAGAGGTTCTCAACAGCACCTGGAACTCGAATGATCATCCCTCTGACCTCGAAAAATACACTCAGAAGTCCACCAGTTTGCCATTCGGCCAACCAATTGACTTTGCGTCAATCAGCGGACCAACTTATATCACTGCCCAGACCTTGATACAGCAAGTGGCCTATTCTTTGTCTGATAAGATATTCTCTTATTCTCCAGAGTCTTTCGACTTGGATGTAGCTGCTAAAGCATGGTCTGCTTCTGGTACACAAAATGCCAATGGTTATACAACGCAAGTCACATCTATGCAAACACGCACTGGAGCTGGCGCCATCGCTTTGGGATATATGTTCTCCAAGGACTACGACCTGACAAAGAGACACATTCCTCAGTCACTGCTCGCTTCCTCAGCTAGTTTGCATCATCTTCGCTCCTCCCTGGACCAGCTTTCGCTCCTCTACTCCGTTGCCAATCCCTTTGTAGCACATATCGCCGCCATTGACTACGCGCCTGGTTCTTCAGGTCTTGTAACGGACTACGCAAATGCTCTTAATGCGGCAGAAGAGCTGGGCCTTGGATTGGTTTCTAGTTCATCAGCGTACGAGGCTCAACACATGGCTCTTTTCTCCACTATACTCGCCACCGTACTACCAACCATTCATATCTACGATGGAATAAGTGTTGGTCGTGATACGCTTCGCGTAATTGACATATTGAACCAATCTGGACTGAAGAATATCTATGCAAATGTTCTAAAGTCGATTTCGAACCTCAGCAAAAGAGCCGACGCTGAAACGAAGGCAACAACTTTGCTTGATGCCTTCAACAACGAGTTCGGTACAGCTTATGGACTTTTTGAGTACCACGGTCATACTGCCGCCGAGCATGTTGTAATTGTTTTTGGAAGTGTTGAGGCATCTTTAGCAGCACAAGTTGCTACTAAGCTTTCTGAGGCCGGTGAAAAAGTTGGTGTTTTAAATGTGCGCGTTTATAGACCTTTCTCTGAAGAAGCGTTGCTGAAAGCTCTTCCATCGTCTGTACGAATAATTACCACTCTTGGACAAGTGTCGGATGAATCTGCAGTTGCGGACACCTCGGTACACTCAAATCTCTTCGAGGATGTTTTGGCAGCAGCAGTGTTCTCCGATAAATGGACTACAGCCCCATCCGTCATCGATCACAAATATGCTCGTTCCGAATCATTTACACCTACCTCCATATCCGCTGTGCTTCGCCAATCATCTGAAAAGATAGTTGACGAGACTGAGCGATTCGTATTGACAACTGCTGGCCAAACAGAGCAGTACACGTTTTGGGATGTGGAAGATTCTTCCGCTGTTTCGGCACCTTCGGCAATTGGAAAATTGTTGTCGACTGATTCTGCCGCTAATGTTGTTCTGAACCAGACGCATGACAACTTCGTCGAAGGAGGAACCATTAGGACAGATATTCGCAGCTCGAAGAAGTCTATCGAAGCATCTTACCCCATCGAGGAGGCTGATGTTGTTGTCATCGGGGAAGTGAAGCTATTGAAAACGATTGGTATTTTGAAGAACATCAAATCTGGTGGGAAACTTATTGTTAAATTGCCTGGCACCGACGATGAAGGTGTCGCTACCAAACTTTCTGTCGCTGTGCGAAATGAGATCAGGTTCAAAAGCTTGGAATTATATATTCTAGACCCTACTTTATCAACTGCTGTTGAGAAGGATTCCGCTGCTGAAACCATTCTCCTGGAACTTGCTTTCTTGCAGGTTGCTAGGCCAGAAAACTTAAAGTCTAGCCAAAGTCTCGCCTCCATCAACGGAAATGCGAAGGTTTTCACTGAAGCTTCCTCCGACTTAGAAAAGGCATTACGGAAATTTGAAGTTCCAGAGTCGTGGGCTGAAGTCGATGTTGACGCACAGGTTCTAGACCTACCACGCACAATCAAGTCGAGCAGCTTCACTGGATTTGAAAAAGAGGACGTCGAGCCTTCATCTCTACTTCGCACCTGGGAGTCAGCTGCCAAGGGTCTCGCTTTCAAAGAAGCATATGGCACACAGTCTGCTTTGAGACCTGACCTTCCTGTTACAACTTACGAAATTACGGTACAAGAAAATCGCCGTTTGACACCAGCTACATACGACCGTAATATATTCCACATTGAGTTTGACCTGGGCCAGTCTGGTCTCAAGTATAACATTGGAGAAGCCCTTGGAATCCACGCCGAAAATGACGTGGATGAAGTGTATGAGTTCATCAAATTTTATGGCTTGAATGCGGATGATGTTGTTGAGGTTCCTTCTCGTGAGGATCCAAGCATTTTGGATACTCGAACCGTGTTCCAGTCTTTAGTTCAAAATATTGACATTTTTGGCAAACCACCAAAGAGATTCTATGAAGCACTTGCTGATTTTGCTTCTGATGAAGCCGAAAGGAAGGAGCTTTTGACACTCGGTGGACCGGAGGGTGCTAACGAATTCAAGAGACGTGCTGAAGTAGACACGATCACTTTTGCTGATGTTCTGCTGGAGTTCCAATCTGCTCACCCAAGTTTCCATGACATTGTAAAGATTGTCAGCCCCATGAAACGACGAGAATACTCCATTGCTTCCAGTCAAATGGTCGGCCCATCCACGGTTGCTCTTATGATTGTGGTTGTCGGCTGGGTTGATCCTAAGGGCCGCGATCGATTTGGACAAGCAACAAGATATTTGAGTCAACTTCCAATTGGCGCCAAGGTCACAGCCAGCGTCAAGCCATCCGTCATGAAACTCCCAGTTAAAGACACAGCACCTCTTATCATGGCTGGTCTTGGTACAGGTCTTGCACCGTTCCGAGCCTTCGTCCAATACCGTGCTATGCAGAAAGCTCAGGGCAAGGAAATTGGCTCGATTCTATTGTATATGGGATCTCGCCACCAACGCGAGGAGTATCTGTATGGTGAAGAATGGGAGGCTTACCAAGATGCTGGTGTCATCACCTTACTTGGCCGTGCATTTTCTAGAGATCAGCCCGAGAAGATCTATATCCAAGACCGAATGAGGCAAACTATTTCTGATATCATCAAGGCTTACATCAAGGAAGAAGGAGCTTTCTATCTCTGTGGCCCAACATGGCCTGTTCCTGATGTCACTGAGGTATTGGAGGAGGCCATTGCTCGTGAGGCAAAGTCTGTCAATAAGAAGGTTGATCCACGAAAGGAGATTGAGCGACTAAAGGAAGATCTGAGATATGTGCTCGAGGTATACTAGTGTAAATTATAAGGCGTGTATATACATGTGTGTATACTGGTGATGTAGTACCTACTCAGTGTTCAAATTATAGTAATTTGGACCTATTTGTCTGTTTGTTACCCACCATCCTCGGTTCCATTACTGTGACTTTGTAGAAATCAATTCCAGTAGTCTATCTCTATCCTGAACGTAGGCTTTTGCAAATGGTTGTTGAAGTGCCGGTCACATTACCATGTGTGGAAATATTCTCACACTGGTTCAAGTAAACAAGGTCATTTAATTTCTGATAGGATTAGTAGGTAATTGCTCTAATCGTCCTATCTAAATCAACGATTGCTTCAGCTTCGTATCCCAGCAAACCGATCAGACACTGATCTATATTTTACTTACGAATCGGATGTCCCAATGTGTGAGATAGGCTATAACTGGTTTGATATAACCAAGCAGAGAAAATAGGGCTAGTGTACTACTTTTCAAAGCTTCTCGGCATCTATCTCAAACTTTCTCAACTCCTGAATGATGCATATATCCACTCGGCTACATCAATCTCGATGAAAGCAGTCCAGTAGGATTGATGATGGAAATTCGACCCTAGGTCAAGATATCGACTGGATTTTCTTTTTGACTCATCGGAGAAGAACACCTACAAATATGAGTAATCTATACTAAACTAATGATCTTACTTCAGCATCTTCCGTTTGGTCAAACAAGCTTCCTTAGTCATTCAGAAAGATATAAGATGTTTCACATTCGCCACTTCTTTACCCCATCCCAAGTACAGCAAGAGCACACAATACCACCCCCAGCTAAGGAAAACAAAGATGAGGATCAAGCCCTAGATCTTTATGGATGAATCCAGGTGGTCAGATAAGAACCCCAGGGGATCTACACGCCTGCTGCTGACTGGAATATGCGCCAGTAGGAGCTACTTTCTTACTGAAAGGCTGTATTTGATCCTACACTACCAATCACGTACAATGCAGACATCTTCATGTTTAGTTCAAAACCAGCTGTATAATCACGAGTAGGGGTTCACTCTCTATTTAACGTAGTAGCGAGGGGTTGCATTAGGAAAGTCAAAGAATACTTCACTTACACTGGAGAGGAGTAAAGTTGAGCATAGATATACGAAAAAAATTACGTTAGCCTGTATGCAGCTCGATACCGCGACAGATATTATAGCAAATGATGAGTAGTCCTAAATTTCACCTAGTCTAAAGTGATTGGATCGTGGATATCAGATGGTTGAGTCCAGGTGGGACTTAGTATCATGAAAAGGTTTCTATGAGAAATAGTTGCTCCAGCCCGCTTTCCAGCTACTAAGACGAAAGCCATAAATGTCTATCGAAATGGAAATGTCTTAACCGATAAGCTAAAGCTATCGCCATGAATGCTAACCGAGTCCCCAATACCGCGTTCAGGCGAGCCATTGGTTAATAAAAACTGTAAGCTCTGCTTATTTGTTAGACAGATGATCTAAATGGTTGCAGTCTCGAACGCTGATAGGGTATCACATCTCACCTCATCTGATTTGAATTGGTATGTCTGCATCCTCCGTGTTTTTTGAACTTATGGGAAACACACGAAACAGCGATGAAATTGGCGGGAGACTACGACTTTCTTTCGCCTTATTCAAGTCTAGACAATCGACTGTCTCAATGAGTAATCTAGTTACATGGTCTGACGGTTTTTTCAGTGTGGTGACACCAGTGGCCTTCTTTCTTGGGATTGGTGTTAGTGTGGAGAACTGTTATAACGGTTAGTTAATCTTGTGGACTATGAGGCGCCACAACGTCCACCGTATTCAACCTTGACACTGCTGGCAGTTTACGTCTCATGCTTCGAAACCGGCTGAGTTGGAATGAAACTTGTTCTGTTGCCTACATACCATCGAATTTCTGCAGGTGTCCAAGGCGGAATTGCAACAAGCGGTGTTACAAAACGGTTATATGTTTGCGCTAGCTGCTACTTTACCAACATTGCTTCTCTTGTTTGCTGACAAGACCTCTTAGGCATCTCTGTTCGCCACTCTGTGCTCAAGTTCCAGAACGTCGGGTTGTTACTTTCTTCACACCCTCATGTTCTTCTTGTCGCTTGTTTCAAGTTGATCAAGTGTTGCGGCGCAGGACTGTGAAGCCATACTCAGACACTCGGTATCGAAGGGTGGCACTTAATCCCAATCTCTCACCTTCAATGATTCACACCTCCAGCCACCCTGTCCAATTATGAAGTCTCTCCAATCAGCTTCAGGTGAGCCAAGTTCATAATTATGTTCTGCAGTTCCAACAACAGTGCAGGCCGGTCTGCAAATACCCGCGTCTTACGCTATCATGGCTTGTCCCACGTGGTACACACAGTACAATCGTAATCAGCAATATTGCGCCAGCCATTCATTCGGACTTTCTCCACCTCCTATATTACCACGGTAGCATCGTCTAGATGTCCGGTCACTGTCAGCTTCCCTGCAACTAGTCTAGATGCATGGTGATTTCTTCATCATAATTCGTGCCTAAGCGCGCTGGCAAACGCCTCGCGGCTGCATACACGTCGATGCCAGTTCGACTGTGCCTCCACAACCTGCCCCACGATAGCTGTCTGGAAGAAGACTGGGTGCAAGGCTCTTTGATCTGTTTGGATGGCTTCAAGAGAACTGCGCCTGATGTGGGGTCAACCCAGTGCAACAACGTTGCGAGGCTTGCTGGATAGGGTTAAGGGAAATCGAACGATGTACCTGATTTAGCACAACGAACAGGTAGGGGCTGTGCTTACCGAAATCTTCGCGACCCCACGGCTCTCCTTCACTTCATAGTCGTTCGTGTACAACGTTGGTGCTGGGGTTCTCCTACGACCAGCGCTGGGGGAAGGGGGGCGCAGAAATGTACTGTTACAGTGATTATGGAGGTTGGAATTGCTAACTGGGGATTCCTGATATAGAATCTGCATATTATCCCAGCCATGTCCCATTGATGCTCTCGTACCCTTTTTTGCCTTCACTTCATACGATTGCTGTAGTCATGTCTTCAACAGCTTATGATTTCCGGAAGGTGCTCGATGCGCATCCAGCACAAAGAACATGTGTTGGTAACACTAGAACTGGGAGAGATGGGCCAAGGAGGTGTTCTAACCCCTTGACCGTGACGAGTTGTGCCCAGGCAGAGAATATCTTGGATGAAATAAACAAAGCACAAACTGCTTCGCTTCAGCACATTGAAGATTTGGCATTGGTAATGCTATGCAAGGAGCATAATAATGAGGATATACGGCCAGATCTCTGTCAGGTAGACCAGCTCTGTGTGAAATGGGAGACAAGGATTGAGGAACATGAGAGGTTGCTGAAGCTAGAAGTAGCAAAGAGGGCTGTTATGAACTCTATGAAAGAGTTGAACAGTATGCAAAAGACTGTTGAGAACATCACTGGTAAGAAAGGACATAATAGAAAGGTATGCCCCTCTCCGAGCTGTTTGAAGGAAACTTTTATTAAAGCCAAGCAGTCGTCATTGACCACCCGACCGATTTCAAAGGCTCCTGAAATTCAAGTGGCGATGGAGACAAAACCCGATACTATAGTCTCAGCAAGGCCAGAAATCGCAGTAAATACAGAGGCTAAAGTTGACGACCAATTTACCTCTCGCCGCTCCTCCCACAGGAATTCAATCACCTCAAAGGGAAATTACTCAATATTCCCACCAACCTATATTAAGGAGTCACCAGTAAAGGAGCCATCGGTGAAAATGTCACCTAATCCCACCCGCCGTCCTCCCAAAGCCAAAACCGAAGCTGATGCAGAAAATCAACGTGATACTTGGTGTTTACCAATTCAACACCCGGCGCCTTTACTTTCTAACAAGAATACCTCACCTTCCGGGCGTTCTCGAGCAGCTACTACGCCAACAACAAGGACTCTTAAAAGGAGCGCAGCTCCAAGGGAAACACATGCAATCAAGCCTAGGGTACCGTCACAGATTTTCAACTTCCAACTTTCACCTGCCCATGTCAAAAAAGACACAAACCCAGATGAATCAAGCTGTCGTGCTTCCCTCCAAGGCTCACTGCCATCGTTTGACCCATCCGTCATCGCTCAGCTACCCGAACCCAGACACTCAGTATCCTCAGTAATAGAAGATAGTCCAACACTGGCTAGAACTGCTTCAAATTTTGGGTTCGGCGCATCAGCGTATAAAACTCCACCCAAAGTGTTCCAATTTGAGAAGAATCTAGAACCTTCATCGCCAAAGAATCTACCAGAAATCCTAGCAGAGTTAGCTGCCGTTCCGGTGCAAAAGCCACGTTCGGTAAACACAAAATTAGAGCTCCCAGACAAGCCTAACTCATCATACCTACACATCACCACACCACCACAAACACCACCCCAACACATATCACCTCGTCCAAGCAAATCCTCTTTGATAGCTCCAAAGCCTCATCAGCTACCATCCACACCGGACTCGCTTCCCAGCACCACATTCCAACGCACTCCATCTCCCTCTCTCCGCCCCCACACACCACCAATCATCTCTCGTGTCCCTTCCAAAAACCGACTCTCAACCCTCCTCAATACCCTCCCTCCCCTTCCCACCAAAACGCCGTACAGCGACGATTTCGGCTTTGCCACCGTCACACCCATAGCTACGCGTTACAAAACCTTCAAGCTACCTAAGGGAAGCGGGCTAGCTACACCTCCCGAGACACCTGATCCACTACCTCGCTTGGGTCTATATACGGGGCCATTCCAGCCATCACAGTTTCCTGCATTTAAAGTTGGCAAAGAACCTGAGAGGAAGCCTGCAGAAAGAAGGTCAGCGGAACGAAGGAGCATCCAGCGGAAGCCGGTGCCGGTAAGAACGAGTGCTGATGAGGAGTGTGATCATGTCTGGGCGATGAAGCCCAGCGGGCCATCACCCACGGCTGTGTACAACCTGTTGGGTTCTCCCGTGAAGCGTCGGCCTGCAACCGAGAACCCCAATTGGCCTATTCGGGTGGAGGGTGCTTCCTTAACACCCAGACGCCATACAGGTCTATCTGTTTCAAAACAAGATAGGATGGATTTGAGTTATGTACGCGGTGCTGGGTTTCCGAGGTTTAGAAAGAGGATGATAAGAAATATGCTTGGGATGAAAGGAGGAGTTGAGGGCGAGCCGAAACATGGGTTTCCTTCATTTATATGATTTAATGACATTTTAATTTGATGACTTCTTATGGTTGTACTGTCTTGTTCTTTGTATATCCACAGAAACACTTCCGTTTTCCCTTTAATTCTCTTGAAAAAATGGTCTCGCGCCTAGGACTATAGTGTAAGATTAAATTTTCGTAATTCGATAGGCTGCTACCTGACAATTATTAAGTTAGACTAATCAATATGAATGAACTATTAATGTCTAGCCGAAGTTAAACCACTGTGACAGTGGCCTAGATAAGATGCATATTCAAGCCGTAAAGATCAGGGTCAAAATATTCTTATTCTCATGCTAGAATTCCAAATAGCCTTACCGACGATCCTCACCAACTCAATTCGTCCTCGTCACAACACAACCTCCTTCACCAAATGAACAAGGATAAATAATTCCCGAATAAGAAAGACAGGTGGGTATAAAGGTATAGGGTATCGTATGCTAGCATGATAGCATTTGAATGGATTTTGCAACGAAACAAGGTAAAACACAAGAATTAAAATATTATGTAATGCTTTCCCTTCCGCTTTCAAATCTCCGTGGCTGTACAAACGAAGGATCGTGAAAAGAAATGCTATTAAACAGTGGCATCAGGGGTGACGTCCCGGATAGTTTCCAGAAATCTTGTGGAAGATTAGTGGCAGGAGCTTTCATACGGTAAAGGAAACTTACCTTTCGTTGCTATTCTTCGATTCATGGTTTAGCTTGTCCAATTGCTTCACTGTTTCACTAGCTTTCGCCAACTATACATCACTAGTCAGTATAAAGAAGTAGCAGCTGTAGAGAAAGAATGATAGGAAAGAAAGAAGCTAGGAGAAAAGAGAAGGTTGGCCGACCGACGCCAGAGCAGCTGATGAACTGTCTTGCTCACCTTGAACTGCTTCCGATTTAGACTCAGGCGAGTCAAGCTCCTCTGCAAATTTGCTTGCGCGCAATCCCTTCTGAGGCTTTACTGGTGTCCTTGGTGGGGTCGCTTTTGTCTGCGCTTGGGTTAGCATAATACTCTACTACGGAAAAGTCCTACATACTTTAGCCTCAACGAGTTCTGCATCTTTGACTTTGATCTAGATATGAAAGTTAGCACACACCGCAGCCAAAACATCAGTCACTCTCACCTGTGCCTCTGCTTCCCTCAATCGGGCCTCCAGATCATTAGCCCGCTTTTGGAGCTCAGAAGCCTCATCTTGTAGTTTGTCGGCCACCTGCTTCACGCTGTCGATATGCTGCTCAAGCTTGGCTGCTTTCTCTTTGAATTCGTTCGTTTCCTTTGTCTTCTCTTGAACAATCTGAGTCATCGAGTCATGAAGGTCATTGTAGTCGTTGCGCGCTGTGGAGTCTTTAGCTTCAGATTCGCCGTCTTTCTTGTCAAGCTTCGCAACAACCTCTTCTAGAAGTGCTTTCGTGGCAAGATGCTCTTCTGTAGCCTTTGCTGATTCTTGTTGGGCAGTCATAAGAGCTGCCTGGTGTTGATCTTTCAACGCTTGCAGCTCCTTGCGAAGAGTGTCTGCTTCAGAAGTGTCGGGCTTCCTGCTCTTAACAGCATCCAAATCAGCCTCCGCTGTAGCACGGTCCATCTTTTCTTGTGCGAGGTTCTCCTTGAGAGAGTTGAGTTCCTTTTGGGACTCAGCCAACGAGCTCTTTGCTTGCAAGACCTCCTCTTGTAGAGCAGCTTCAGCAGCCTTTAATTCTTCTAATGATGCCGATGCGCTTGACTGACTTGTCTCGTGACTTTTCTGCAAAGCGACTATCTTATCAGCATGATTTGCTTGTAGTATTTCTAATTCTGCAGCATGAGCGGTGTGGCCAGCAGTAGTAGCTTTATCATGAACTTCATCAAGTAGTTTAGCATGTGATGTTTTGAGATCTTCCACCTCGTTTTGATGGATGCGCTCTTGGTTGTCCAAGTTGACAATTGCAGACGCATGTAGTTGCTTGAATTTTTCCAATTCCTCAATATCCAATCCGCTGGATTTGGTCAATTCGTCATGTTTGGTTTTCAGTGCCTCAAACTCCTCTTTAATCCCGGTGTTGCCTTGAAGAGCTTCAATTTCCTTCTCATAGTCGTTAGAGATCGTCTGAATTTGTTTCTGGTGTTTCTCTACGTCCTTTTTGTGCTGCTCTTGTAGTTGACGAATCTCTTCCGTCTTATCTTCTAAAGTTTGAGTGATCTTTGCGAGACTTTCCGTCAACTCAGCGTGTTCTTTATCTTTGCCGGATGCATCTGCGTTGAAAGATTCCAGGATTTGCTGGAGCGAGGCGACTTCCTGCTTGGATTCAGCTAACGCATGTTGTGCAGTTTCTATAGATTTTTCGCTTGCTGCACCCTTCGCCTGGAGATCTATGATATCCTGCGACAATTTTTCTACTTGTTCCTGAGCAGCTAGTAATTGCTTTTCTGTTGTCTCCGTCTTTGCATTTAGCTCGTTGATTTCATTAACCAACTTGGAGGTTGATGTAGCTGATTCTGCGTGGAGATCTTCGAGCTTTTGTTTATGTGTAGACTCCGAGGCTACATGTCCAGCAATAGCTTGATCAAGTTTCGATTGAAGTGCAGCAATAGCTCCATCATGATTTCCAGTTAGGTCGGCAAGCTTCTTCTCGAAGCTTGAGCTTGTTTCGGAGCTACCCTTAGCAACTTCTTCTATGTGGGCAGCTTTCAATGCAGCTAACTTAGCTTCATGCTCAGTAGAAAGCTCCTTCCGAAGACTCTCGATGGCTGTCTGGTGCGACGATTGAATCTCTTCTGATTGGGCTGCTAGTTTTGACTCGTATTCTGCCTTCAAATTTGCCAAATTGGCTTTCTCCTTCTCAATCTCGGCTTTTACGGAGGCAATCTGAGCTTCTTTTTCTGCGACTTTGAATTCAGCAACTTCGGAAGATTTCTTGGAGCTTGATAGCTGCAAGTTAATGGCATCTAGAACAGATTTGTGCTCTAGCTTGAGGAGGTCTACAGCTTCGGCAGTTTTTATTTCGCCTTCCTCATTTGCTATTTGCTTCGCTTGTTCAAGATCTTTCATGGAGGCTTCTTGGGCAACTTTCAGAGCTTCTTCAGCAGCCCCTAGCTGGGCTTGCAGGCTTTCAAGTGCATTCTTATTTTCAGCAATTGTGGCGTCCTTGGCCTGAGTTTGTTCTTCTGAATCATTTGCTCGTTCTTCCACTTCCTTGATTTGATTCTCGAGCTCGACAAGCTTGCTCTGGGATGCCTCTATCTCTTTCTCAAGTGTGACAACCTTGGCTTCACTCTCCTCAAGCTTTGCCTTTAGCTCATCGATTTCTTTTGAGGATGTCGCTGGTTTCAATGCGGTTCGAGCAACCGATGGCGATCCGCTCACAGTGGAGAGTCTTTTCTTGGCGTCTAATGTTGCACCAGTCGTGGATGGCTTCGAAATCGGGACTGTCCGTGAAGTTGCAGAGCTTGATCCAGCAATCCTAGAGCTCGAGCTAGACACAGCTGGCTTCACTGCAGGTTTTGGACTCGATGAGCCTGAAAATTTCCAAATTAATGTTGCCCAGCTTGAAAAATACTTAAAATTGTACGGGGCAATTACTCACTAATTGATGCTGTAGGTCTTCGTGTTGCCGAGCTTGTTGTAGCAGTAGCTCCCCTTCTCTCCGCCAGAGATTCCGGCTTAGCAGATGTATGGGATCCCGCAGGCGCCATAGAGGTCCGTCTTGCGGCAGCCCCAAGAGGCTTCTTCTTGTCATCTCCTGATCCTCCGATGGATGATGTTGATCTATGTGATGCACTGGATGAGGAAGTAGGGCCAGTCGCACTGCTTGCTGGTTTTCGAACGCTCGATCCAGCGATGGCACGAGTAGGGGGTTTGCTCAATCCTCCAGTTGCTCTTGAAGACGATGTCGAAGATGTAGTTGGCTTCGACGTGGAGGAGGTGGATGATGCGGCTGGACCTAAGCAGCACTGTCAGTATTGCTTGCAAAAGATTGGGCTGGTTACGAACGTCTGGCGGGTGCGGCAGCTCCTGGCCGCTTGGGGGGCACATTCTCCTTGAGAGACTCCTTTTTCACTCCATTAGCAACCTCCTTATCTGGCTCCTTTTCTGTCTCCGTCTCGGTTCCTGTTACCGCATCATCCCCAGACAATATATCGCCCGGAACTTCGTCCACGCGAGGCACTTCCGTAGGTTCAATGTCTGTCATATTGTGTTGATTTGCAATGAGCTAATCCTGGGATAAAAGATGTGTGTGGAGCTATAGATGAGAAGGTCTCCCGGAGGTGATTGGAGTGCTGGGAGCTATGTTAGTGCTATATACTATTCAATAATGCGGGGCTGCCTGGTGAAATTCGCATACTGTCAAACCCTTCTACTTCGTATTCCCCTCGAGTGGTAGACTTGAGAGCGCAGCAGAGCTTGAAGCTCTTAAACTTCAAAGTTACAGGAGGCAGAAGAGCTCGAGAGAACCAAAGTTCCTAGGTTCGTAACTTACGGTAATTTTAATCCAACTTGACAAGAGATATTTCAACAAGAACACCAGTTTTGAAGCTAGTTGAGTCCTGATGTTTTTCTGAAGTTTCTGGCCAACACACCGCTTTAAACTCAATTGGAGCGCGAACGACACGCGCTTCGCGATGGCTGATGGGATAGCTTCTGTGGATAGCTAAGTAGATGCTCCGCGGACGAACTTGCTATGGTTTATGGTGGCAGAAGTTGGTGATGTTCTGTAATGTAACGATGAGTGTCCAATACCTTTGAGGTCTGGTCTCTGGTCCAGCAATGCACAGAAGACCGGCTGATCGACAAGAACTGGATGACAATAAATTTAGAGATGTCTTGGCAAGGGCCAATTAAACTGAACCTGTCCAACCCAAATCCACCTTCCCGCTCGCTTGGGTAGAGTTTCAGGGTCTGAGCACCAACTATACAATATTGGTAACGAAAGGAGAAAGTTGGAAGAACGCCAATAATATAGGTTTATATACTCCTACTATGAGATTGAGACATGGTAAGGTGTCTCGATCCTCTGAAATTAACATAGCTCAATGTTTAGGTTTCTGATTGTGTTACACTGTCTTAGACAACGTGGTATGGCACCAGTTTGCAGTTTTGCAGTAGATTATGTTCGGGTTCTATGCCGTGTCTTCTTCAATCTAAGTCTACAAACGGATGAAGTGCAGTGTTTATCAGTTCAGAATATACTGTACCTTCAGCAACAGAGCTCTGCTGCACTAGCCAAGCAGCTGCGAAGGAAATCTATTTCGATGAGTACCTGGTTGTCTCATCGTCTACATAAGTTTCTGAACCATAAACATCGATCGCCACCCATGGAACGTCTTAAGCATCCCAGATTCCTGGGAACAAGTACTCAACATTTTTTGCACCCTCCGCCCCTCTCCCTTCTTCCTTGGTCATAAACTTCAACATCCCTGCACTCTGACCTTCACAGTGCTTTCCCTGGATCATCTCAGTATGTTCCAGTTTGCTCAGGTTGTCCAGAACGGCCGCAACGAGTAGCTTTGCATTTCCAGAATTAGCTGCCATATGTGCCATAACCATTTCCACGTTTACGTCCTCGCTGGAACGCCAGCAGTCATAGTCGGTGGCCATGCATATCATTTGGTAGACCATTTCGGCTTCTCGTGCAAGCTTAGCTTCGGGGAGAGCGGACATATTGATTACAGTACCACCCCAGGAGCGATACATGTTCGACTCAGCGCGGGTGGAGAATTGAGGTCCTTCTATAATGATGTTAACTATGTATGAATGGACTCTTTTTTACTTACCCATACAAATAATCGTTCCCTTATCGTGCATTGTAACTCCTTCACCAGCTAATGCATGACCACATTCTCGTACGACCTGGGAAACGAGGTCAGACCGTCAGACCCTTTCCATATATCATTTAAAAGCCTGGCATACCTTTGCGATCTTTTCATCAAATGGATCCGCAAAGCCAACATGGCCAACCACACCCTTTTCGAAAAATGTAAATGGCCGAACTCCTATTACTCATTAGCTCTCAATCCCATACTTCCGCAGAATGCCGGACCAGGTACCTTTTGTACGATCAATAACCTGATCAGGAACCACAAAATCTCTTGGTTTGACTTCCTCCTGTAAACTACCCACCGCACTAAAAGCTATGATTGTGCGCACACCAATGCTTCTCAACGCAGCGATATTAGCTCGATTTGGGACCTCATGAGGGGCATATTCGTGGTGTGCTCCATGACGGGAGAGGAACGCAATGGGGACCTCGTTGTGCTTGAGGATAGTGATGGGCGCGGATGGATATCCCCACGGTGTCTTTGGGTTCACAGTTGCAATAGGAACGTAGCCATCGAGCTTTTGCAGACCGGTACCTCCAATGACTGCAATGTGAATAGGTCCTAAATTTCATTAGATTTCTAGCTTGGAATTTGATATGGACCGGAGGGATGGTCGAACTACCTTCAAAGTGAGTGGGAAGATCTGCCATATTGTTGATAATCCAAGAACTTTTGGGAGCTTAAAAGAACTTATTTAATGAAGAGAGGAGCTGCAGTTCTCTTCTGTATAGGAAAGTATAGTGAGGTGAGGAAGAAGAGCACACGTGGGGTAGTTTTTGGAGGAAATCATAGAAAGTAAGGTATCTACTACCCCTCCAAAAACTAAAGCCCCACCTATACCTCGTTATAGGGTACAGAGTGGACTAGGACTAAATAAGCAATATGTTTATCGATTTCCTGTCCTGAAACTTTAACTCGATTGCCACACGCTCAGTGATATTATAGGAGTAGAGGTGGAATTTGTAAGCAGTCGTCGATACCTTGCAAAGAAGTTAGACTTTACGACGCTGCCACTGATTCATTTTTCTTCAGTCATCACTTTCTATTCCAAAGTCGATTTTACATTGGAAAAAAAAATTCATTATTCATACGAAGGGAAAATCCTCTTGACTAAGCCCACCAACCCTCTGTTCTTCATTTCTAGCCGTTCTCCCGAGTCGTTGAGAACTTAATCATGTATACAGTTACAATCGGAAACTATAATGGTTAGCAGTGTATGAGGCTACCAGAAATACTTTTGAATGCACAATGTTTATTTAGTGGATGGATGACTCTAATGGTTTCCTATTAAAAGCTATGAGCTTTGTATTCTAGTACTCTGTCGGATCTTTCTTCTACATTAGAGCATACAAGGCCTTCACTGCCTTCTCAGCAGCAGCAATGTGCCATGGTCTGACATCCTTTGTGCCATCTACGATACCACGAGCCCTAGCTAGGGTTCCCAGTCCACGGTAGTAAACTAATATCTCCCTCAGGAGACTCTCATGGAAAGTCCGAGGATTTCCAACCACTTCACAATGTACAATATTTACCTCCATGACCACAGGAGGATCGTCAAGGTTAGCACCGCCTCTCTTTATAAGATACCCACTTATTAGTGCCGTGTTAAGTTCTAACAGCGAATTTGAATTATGTAGTCGATGGGAGAGAACTGCTCCCCAACTTTGGTCGGTAAAGTCTAGGAGACGAGCATCGACATCCGGTTCCATTGAGTCGCCTGTTGTAGCTATACTGCTATTGTTGTCACGGGTTGGCGTTGATGCAGGCTCTGGGGACAATATCGAAGTCTGAGATGCTTGTGGTGTCGACACTGGTGTAATTACAGACTGTGGTGCGTTCGTATTCGGTGAGAGCGTAATATGTGGAGGTAAAAGTCTCAAAGAAGGGTCCGTTTGCACAGCAATTAGTGTCAGATTGACTTGTGCATCTGATTCCGTAGAAGCAAGACCAGTCCAACTCTCGATTTCCGAAGGGGCCATCACACCTACCCTTGATATCATGATACGCCAGTGTATCTTCTTTTTTGACATAATATCCAACGTCGTTCCCCATATTTCATTAGCGATATCTGAGAAAGGCATTGACAGAGGTTCGTTCTTTCGACCTAGACAATAAGATGCTGTCATCTGCTGAGTACCGCGGTTATCCGTCCACGCTGCAGTTATCCAACGATCATCAATACTTTGAGCATATGCGATATGGAGACAAGAGTTTTCCTGGAATACGGAGGCTGACGGATTTGGACTGAGCTTGAAATCGATATTTCGTGGTAAAGGTTGCTCCAAAAGAATCGCAGATGTTGATGAATATGTGGTGAAGCCGATACAACGATCATACACCTCCATCGACAGTCGCTTGTATTCCAAAGGTGAGGGTACTGGAAATGATGTCGGGGATGCAATGAAGGTCAAGGGTATCAGTTGTAACACTAAGTCGTTGGGCATACTGACCTTTTTGTCCGCCAGTAACTTTCTATATAAATTGAAAAGATGTTGAAAGGCAGTACAAATTTGCACTAGGATCGAACTATTGTCCACGGGATAAACGAAATATATGACGAAGTTCTTCTCTTCCATGGGCAAAGAAGAGAGTATTCTACTTAAGCGTCCCATGGTCTCCTTCAATGTCGATAACTGGTGGGCTTTGTTTATTTGTGGAGCTGGGTCGACAGTAAAAGGTATAAGACCGTTAGGGAGGTCTTTAGTATCGATTTTATCATGGCTACCGAGCCTCGATGATTCGTAGAGACTATGCATTTGATCGAGGAAAATGATTGCATTTTCTGCAACTCCATCGTAGCTTGGATGAACACAAACTGCAGAAACGTCTTTATTGCCTTTGGAAGGGCTCAAGCCTAGATTATCCCAGAAATTGATTGCCGAGGGATGGACGGTGAGCTTTGAATCTGATCTACGCACCTCCAGCTGGGGAGAGGGAATAGGAAATGGGCTAATTAGTCGCAAGCCATCTATATTCTGAGCACCACGTGGATGTGGTATTGGCCGAGGAGGAAGCCGAAGGCCTTGGTTTACGACGGGTATGCCCTGTATATCGAGAAACGTGCGCATGGTACAAGACAAGACATCCTTTAAGCAATTCTTGGTAGCTTTCGTTAGCCGAAACATCAATTCCCTTGTGCATAAAATCTTATGAGAAGTGATTTGAGCATCACTTGCCACTATTCCATCGTAGCCAGGCATTTTGATTGCACCTGACACAGCTTGGTCTGCAAGAATTTGTGCTGATGCAATACACTCAAGGTCTGACAATGTGTTGGAATGTACATCCGGCTCAGGTGTAACAAAATAAGATGCCAGTGACCAATCGGCGGGGTCTGCTTCAAGTAATGGCATTTGGGGGCCACCAACAGACATAGGCGTACCTGTCGATTGTGCGTAATCAACAGCAAAAGCATTGAACGAAGATGCCAAGTCGTCGTCGCCATCACTGCCTGTCCATTTCCTCTTAACGCTTGGATTCAGGACTAAAGGCATATCGTCAGAAGCCTGACTCGCATCGTCTGGATCAGAGACTGGACTATTATTGCTGGCATTCGTCGTCTCTTCCAAGTAGCCTTCACTACTATCGGCACCTTGCTTTCTTTGGACACTTCCTTTCAGAATATGAGAAAGTCTGCGGGATTCTCGCTCATCTTCTGCCATTTTCTTTTTACGGCCAAGGTACTCAGTCGTGGGCATGATATCAGACTCCCTTCGCGGAACGCTGGATTTGCTTTCGATTACATTGAAGCGGCCATGAGCACTGTACCTCTCATTAACAGAGAGCAGAGAGCTCTCAAAATGCACTTTGTTGAAAACACTGTTTCGCCGCGTCGATGTACGCTTTTCTAGTGGTGATTCTTGAACGATCGTCTTATACACGTATTCCATATTGAAGGGCGAGCTTTTCAGAGGTCTAGGCGGCTCCTTGATTAGATTATGGGCCTCTTTTGGTAATGGTTCGCCACTTTCTTGTTTCATCTCGCTCTCTAGGTCCGCAGGTTCTGTAACTTTTGAGCCTTCAATTTCCCCAGGAGAAATGTTGAAATCTACTTCGCTCTCATCAATTTGATCAGAGCTTTGAGGCTGCAATATCGGTGGATCAACAATCATCGCATCTATCATGTCATGATCCTTTTCAATATTTGTAACATTATTTGCAGAAGAACTGTCGTGCTCCTCGTAGGGAACACGATCTGGTTCGTCGAAAAAGTTGAAATCAGCGTCAGTGATGTCTCCGAATAAGTCTTCTCCGGCATCATCTCCAAAGATGTTATTGTTGTTATCGTCATCGTTATCGTGGAAGTTCATGCCGGTATGCGTTCGATCTTTTCTAGACCCAGACGACGTCCAGATATCGGCGTCTATGCTACCAATTCCAGCTGTAGGTATTTGTGTAAGGTGGTCAGTCTCTGGGGCAAATAGTGCCGTAGGGTTTCCCGGTGTTGAGGCGTTGCCGTCGAAAGAGGGGGTGGCTCCCACAGGATGATGAACAGCATCTGGCGGTGTTGGGTACATAGCTCCCGCGTTACTACCTCTTCTCAGAGCTGTCGGTGAATATGCCACAGACTGGATCGCGCGGGTATCTAGTTCTGCTTGTTCTTTGGACCTGATTTCCGCTGCTTGCCTATCTCTTTTTCGCTTATTAAGTAGACTTATCCTATCATCTTTGCCAGCAAGCCATTCTTCTGCGAATGAGAGAGGATCGCGGCTGCCGAGACTCAGTATCATAGGCTGCAGTTCGTGATTTGCATTGTTGCCAGTTTGAAAGCATAATAAGGCTGGCCATGGTACAATAGCTAAATCTTCTAACATTGAATTCGTAGGATAGTCCGAATTGAAATTCAACGAGCTACCACTCAAGACTTGAACAAAAATCCACCCGCCTTCTTCGAGCATAGTGGAATCCAAGCCTTTCGCAGATAGCCACTCCAAGCATTTGGACTTCCACGACTGAACTGTAGCATCATTAAGACCATGATGCTGATGGTCAGTGGAGTTTGCCTGAAGCTGAGCATTACATAGGCTACCTGGCAAATCTCCATCATTTTGACTTCCGTAATATTTTGCAGCATTTCCCCCAGGAGCCAACCATAGTGCACTACCTGGCAAAGGCGTTGAAGGCACATCTCCTATAGCGGACGGATTCAAACGACTCTGTAGGCCTGGTGCGATGTCACAATGCCCTTTGACAACAAGTGTGCCCATAGACGTTAAACTTATATCTAACGTAGCGAGTGTGAGAGAGTCGGTCTCAAGTACCATATTGCTTGTAGCCATGCCTGAAGCCTGAGGGGCTGCTAAAATCAAGGTTCGGGAATTTAGGGGCAAATAGCCGTGGTCGCGGCAGAGAAAAAACACGACAGAACCCAATACGGCTGATATAAAGCACTCATGAATGTCTCTTGGTAAAGGCCAGCTGAAAATACTTGCTGATTTGATCCCTGGAGATGGTATTGGTGGCTCGTTTATTATATTTTGGCCAGAGTTTCCCTGCACTGCTCTTGAGTTCATACCCTGGGAGTTTCGTATGGTGGCATCGAAAGAAGAGGAAGGCGAAGAGCTAATGCTCGAAGCGCTGAAGCTGTTTGAAGTAGCTACCTTGCCTCTTATCAAGCTGGCCGGCTCATAAATGCCCTTTTCTCTTAGTGAGAGCTTAAGCCCATATTCCTCAACCTCAATAGAGATGTCGACCGGACTAGCTCCATCTGTTTTAGAGTCTGCCTCATTCTCTACTGCGCTCTTGAATTTCCATATACCATCCCTGGCAGAGTCGCAGTGAGCTAGAGAACCAACGCGCCTCCACTCTGCCTCTACTCGTTGGAGCTGTCTTCGGCCAAATCCAGTTAAGGGGGATTGAGGCTCGTAATATTCATAGTGAATGGATCTGTATCTACACTAGGGTCACAAAGTCAGTAAGTGCTATCAAGAGAAGAGCAGCCATACTCACAGAGGATAGCACATTCGTCGAATATTCGCCAGGCTCCATATCGAAATGACTGCTCTGTCATTGATGGCCACCAGCGAGGGGCTCCACACCCCTTCTTTCCCTAACAGCGACCGCCTTTGTGTCACCTCCAATCGTCACAAAGTTGGTTCTGGATGGTAGTAATTGCTGTGTTATTGAGTTGTAGTTGGTATCGAGAGTAGTCTCTGCTTGGATCCATCTCAAAAGGAGATGGTCGCAGCCAATAAATGCCAGATGATTTAGAGCAATTCAAACAACATCTGAGTTTGCAGGTGAAGCTTTGCGACTGAGTGCTGTGAAATGTGCTGTTGAGGGATACTGCGGGTGCCAGCCGCATGTTCGCGCTCAATTCTGGATTACCTCTTTGAGCCTTATAGGTGTACGATTGCAGTTTAGTGTATGAATTTATGCATACCATATTCAACTAGGCTGCATTAGGGACTAGCTCAGAGCCTCGGCTCGGGAGGTGGGGACCTCTCGATAAGAAAATTAAAAAAGTTCCTCCAATTCAGCAGACGACTTCCAGACTCCCAACTGGCTGCAGCACAGTTATTCTCATAGAGAAGGCTCATAATGCAGCTCACCAATCCCCATGATGTGCCCGTATATACTATATCGGGTGCATCCACAGCCCGTCCACTCCCAGACTGGCTCGCAAGAAAGCGGAAGCGCAGCTTGAAGAATGATCCTGAGTATGCAAACCGGGTTGAGCTTCTACAAGACTTCGAATTTGAGGAAGCTAGCAACTGTGTTCGAGTTAGTGAAGATGGAGAATGGGCTATGAGTACCGGGACATATAAACCGCAGATTCACACTCACAGTCTTCACAACCTCTCGCTCTCCTTCTCGCGACACACGACAAGTCTTAACTACTCCTTCATACTTTTATCGTCAGACTATTCCAAGTCGTTACATCTGCAAACGGATCGCAGGCTTGAATTTCATACCCCAGGCGGCTGTCATTATCAAACACGCCTCCCACGCTATGGTAGGGACTTGATATATGATAGACGTTCGACCGAGGCTCTTATTCCTGCCGCTGGCGTTAATTCTGACGGCAATGGTGAGGTATATCGTCTAAACCTAGAAATAGGAAGGTTCATGAAGCCATATCAGGTTGATGTTGGAGTCGATGATTTAGTTGGAGGTGGAGGTTTGCAAGGTGGAATTAATGCTGGCAGTGTGAACACAGCTGCTATCGCGGAAGAAAGTCATAACCTATTAGCATTCGGAACATCAATAGGAACGGTGGAGTTCTGGGATCCCAGGTCCAAAGCAAGGGTTGGAATCTTAGCAGGCCAGGAAGGGGAGATAACAGCTCTTGATTTCGACAGATCGGGGCTTTCGCTAGTCACTGGATCTTCAGAAGGCATAGTTCAAATCTTCGATCTTCGACGGCCGGTACCAATTCTACGCAAGGATCAAGGCTATGGTTATCCAATCAAGACTCTAATGCATATGACAACATCTTCTCAAGAAAAGAAAATCCTGTCTGCGGACAAGCGAATTATCAAACTATGGGACGAAAGTGACGGAAAAGCGTGGACTTCTGTTGAGCCTGCAGTCGATCTCAACTCTGTCGCATGGTGCAAAAACAGCGGCATGCTCCTAACAGCAAACGAGGGGAAACAACAACACGCTTTCTTCATCCCGCAACTTGGTCCAGCACCTAAGTGGTGCTCGTTCTTGGATAATATGGTTGAGGAGATGGCCGAAGAAGCGCCAACTGAGACGTATGACAACTATAAATTCCTCACACTTCCAGAGCTGAAACAACTTAATATGGGCCATCTAGTTGGCACCACCAGTCTTCTACGCCCATATATGCATGGTTATTTTGTTGCCACAAAATTGTATGAGGAGGCTCGTTTGATCTCTAATCCATACATCTTCGAAGATGAACGGGCTAAGAGGATCAAAGAGAAGGTGGAGAAAGAGAGGGAAAGTAGGATTAGAGGAGGCAAGAAGGTCAAGGTCAATCAGAATTTGGTTGATAAGATGCTCAAGAAGCAAGAAAGACGGGAGAAGGTGGATGAAGACAAGGGTGTTCTGGGCGATGATCGTTTCACCAAATTGTTCGAGGACGAAGAATTCGCAATTGATGAAAAGAGTAGGGAGTTCCAAGCGATCAACCCAAGTACCAAAGTTGGTGAGATTGCAGCACCGAAAGCTGCAAATAGTGATAGCGACGGAAGCGACAGTGATGAAGAACAAATATCGAAACCGAGACCAGAGGCAAAACCTGAGATGCGTATTTCTTCATCTTCATACAAGAAATCTGGTCATCAACGACAAGATAAAGCGCTTGGTGCACGAGTTCAGGGTGCAGGGCGTGTTACTAAAAACCGCACAGATGTTGTTGGGGAAAGGCAATCTATATTTGTTCCGTCATCAGGGAAGAAAGACAAGGCAAAACCTGAGCCAGTCAAGAAAGAAAGGAGGGATGATGGCCGACGGAGCGCTTCAAACAACGTGTTTAGGAAGCTTTAAATGTCAATATTACCGCCTATAACTAAGATTGACCCTATATCCCGACAATAAAACTATGTCCATGAAGCAAACAAGGGTATATATAGAACGTTTCGTCGTAAAAGAATTGCTCATACCAACTGCACAGCAGAGGTCATTTCTTCTGCGCATACTTCGACTTTTTGGGTGGCTCTGATAACTCGAATGAGGAAATCTTCGTCGAGTTACCATTCCTGCTTCCTTTCTCAATATCACCAAAATCCTCCCTCAATCTCGGCGTTGGAGGAACTTCATCTATCCTAGTCAAGCCCCTTTTCGATCTACTGTTCTGGATGTCCTTGGGAAACGTTGAGCGGCGAGGCGTCAGTGCTGTAGCGACCTTTCTTGCCGACCTTCGAAGTGTCTTGCGAACCTCCCATGACCGCTTTTTAGCAACGTACCAGAGTATCGACGAACCAACTGCATTTTGTCAACGTCTATCTCATGCCAGATTTCAATTTCAACATACTTCCAAAAAGAGCTACTACAGAAACACAAACAACAATCGCAATGATTCCCGTTGTAGATATGGTAATGGAGCCAGACTCGCTACCAGCAGCCCCTGCATCCGAATCTCCAGCACCGGCAGATGAACCAACATCACCAGCCAAAGCACCTTCTCCCGGTTGTTCGGGCGTAGCTGTAGATAAAGCGTTGAAAAACGAGGCAACCGAGCTTGCGGACATCTCGGGTGTGATATAGACGAAAGTGGTCGGTGTAGAAGGTGAAGCGGTAGTGGAGGGATCCTGAGCAGTGGCTTTTGTAATAAACAAGACTCCGTTCAGCAAACAGCTGAATAAAAGAAAATAAATCATAATGAGCACTATTCTTTACTTTAAGAAAGAAATCCGGTGAAACAGGCCCGGCGCCAAACAGCACGTGTAGGGTAACAGCAGAAGTGATCTGGGTGGAGAGCTAGAAAGCCACAAGGTAGGGAATAAATGTGATAGTGATGTGACTGCACACCCTTCTCACCAGAACTACCAGAAGTGGAAATCCCCTACTCTTATGAAGAGAGCCAGCGGTTGCAAGTTGACCTATTATTGGGTCTACGGGATCTGGAGTAAGAATATCTATTCGGGTGATGATACTTGGCGGACCATGAAACTCACCAGAGAGCGGGATGGCTTCTGCAGGTCGAGGTGATGGAGATGGGGTGATTGGTGAATGGATCCCTGTGCGAAGTGCCGGCGTCTACGCAGGCTATTCTGGGGGCAAGACTGGAGGGACAAGAATCCAATCAAGCAGCCCTGTGTCGACTGTTATTTACGCGAGGTGGTAAACGACACAACGACAACCCACACGTCTTGATCTTCATGGGATTGGGACGACTTGCAAAATGCTTGCATTCGGCTTCGATGCGTTCCGCTGCAAGCAGTCATCAAGACTCTACATTGCATTGTCGTACAGGACCCACGAAACTGTCCAAAATCATTAGATGTGGGTAAAGGTTGCCGCATGGAGTCTGGGGTCCAACGGGTGTGTACGCCTTATGCGCCTGTGATAATGGACACAATTAAATATTGCTTGCTTTGGTCACATAGCTGAAACCTCTGGTTGTTCACCTATCAAGTCTTTTGCACAAATAGGTTTGCAGCAGTTGCGAGTGTTTCTGTTTGTGGGTGCTTCAATGTCACTGGTGTTAACTTCAAGCAATAACTAGAACTGCCACACAGAGATCTATAGTTTGCCCTGTAAATATGCTACATGTTTCTGTGATACCGGAATCCTACTTCATTTGAAGCGAGCTGGCCCCCGTGGCTGCGACGAGATCAAAGATAACCCAGTGATGCAATGCAGGAGGGATCACTCTTCCGCTCTTCATATTGAGATCGCCCTATGCATATACCTCGAGCTATTGAACTAGGGAGAGTCTCAAGGGTTATAAATGTGGAAACGCGCTGCTTGTTCTTTCTTTTGCACAAACGAGGCCATACAAAGAAGTCTTCTATATTGCCCTATTCTTGTATATTTTGAAAAGGGAAGCATTTGGTTTTAGGTGACTTCTATGGAGGCAAAACCTAAACCTTGCTAAGCTGGAGAGTGGTCATAACCCGTTAAATCGAGTGGAACAGAGCCTTTACAATGTCGAATACCTGGTGCCTAAATCCTGTACATGCATCAATGCAAGTATACTTCAGGATCTCAACTTGAGAGTATAGAGAAAGGGAAGTTTGTCACTCTCGAATAGGGCGGTAAAAACAGCTAAGATATATATGAAGCATTATTGAACGTACCATGTCTTGAAGTAACGCAGACTTTAGCTCTTAGCTAATTTGGCAAACGATCTTGTTTCGACTGTAGGGTATCGGTCCTCGGATATATTTCAGAAAATTAGTTGTTCATATAATGTAGACTTTCATCTTTATGTATCCTTCCTGAGCTCCAAGGTAACTCTATTACTGTTGCCCTGACTTCATATAGCAGACTTCTTAGCTTGTCATATCTTATTTACAATGGCTTTTAGTGGAGCTCGGAAGAATTTACTGGACTGAAGATAGGACTGTAGTTAATTTACACTTCGATGGTCTATACTAAATTGTTTTCTTCAAATTTCCAAGGTCATGCATTGCCTGGCTTGTCCCATTCTGTGTGTAAGCTTATTTCAAATATTCCCAGATGCGATACTGCTCGGTAATGACCAGTTCAGACTGAAAATGTGATGCAAGCGATCAAAAGAGTACGGGTTCCTGAATTCTCACAGCCTCAATCTGATAGCAGACTAACTCCATTGTGAACCACGGATTATGGTTTCCCTGAAGTGTATTTCTACTAAAATGGTGCGCATTCGAATTCGGTTAAGAGATGGGCTGTCCGCCCAATTTGGAAGTTCCCGAAAAGGATGCCGTCGCTCTCACTTCTCTTCCTCATTTATCAACATCACTTCAACTCACATTAAAACTCCTCCATGCGAACTCTAAATCAGCTGATCTTTTTGTATCTTGCATTCTTCCAGAGTGCGACACTCTCTCCTATCATCGATTGCAGGTGATAACCACCGTACCCTTGCCCTGTGATAGATTGCTCATAACTTCATCTTTTCGATTGAAGTATGTATCAACTCTTCTACATCTATCCAAGTTTACCGAATCAATAGTCATTAGGATGCATATCAATACTCAGAGCTAACTGTTGCCAGTCGTCGTATGGCGTGAGGCACAATGCCACCCAACCTAGAAGTAGTAGGAAGTCAGGCCGCTGAGCCTGATCTCTGTCCGTCTGATGATGACTTAGACGATGTTCGATCACTATCTCGAGAGCCCGAAGTAAACAATAGCGCTGAAAATCACCGTTCCAGCAATTGTAGGAAATCAGAAACCCACAACGAGGCTAATATTGTAGATGAAGACGGGCTGGATACAAATGCATCCAGAGTTGGGGAGACGCAGTTTCACTCTATTGAATTAATATCCACCCAGGAGGGCTCCTGCTCTATCACTGAAGATGCACAGCATACAATAATAGCTCCGGCAGCCCTATATATGATGGAAGGCAAAGAAAACAGCCCACAGTCCGATCCAATATTACAAATATCTCCAAAAATGAGTTCCCTCAGCGCCCCTGTCGTTTCCGCACTAATCCCAGAAACACCAAAGCCCACTATTTTTACCCATCTCAGTCGAAATTGTTCAAGGGCGTCCTTGGAAGATGTTGGTGATGATTTCTTATTCGCTCAAGCATCCAAACCTCCTCGGTTCAGTAGTATTATTGGTACTCAAAGTATCACTCCACCATGCGCCGCGGAGCTCATCACTAGGAGAGAAACAAATCCCATAAGTGAGTACAGCTTGAGATTCCAGGTACAATATTAACAAAAAGTGCAGGCCATTGCTCTTCTGGAACAATTCTCCATAGGCATCAGGAACAAGGGCTAGAGCAGTTGGATCATCCACCGGACCTCGAACTTATGGTACCCGTAGAAATCCATCTAAACAAGATATTAAATCAAGATAGGCAACAAGAGAAATACAGAGACTATCCTATACAGGTAGACATACAACGCCACATGTTCAAGCAATCTTCCACTTCCCAGCTTGCTAAACAATTACAATATTCCCAAGAACTTGCAAAAACTTCTCTTTCTGGAACGTGTACGGATCATGTTGTAGAACTACACCCTAACCAACTCATTCCTCGAGCTAATGAGGTTCGGTCTCAATCACAGATATTATCAACTTCCCTACAATCAGACGTTGGCAAGGACATGATATCTGGAGTTCCCACGAAATCTCTCCTTGTCGTGGAAAACATACAGACTACGAGGCCGCAGCAACAGAAGCTAGATGGACCAATATCTCATGGGTCATCTAAACTGGACACAGAACTCGTTCAAGCAACATCTAATTCAAAATTGGGCTTTGTGTAAGATCTTAGCTAGATTCACGTCGTCAACCGCTGATAAAGTTGTAGAACTAGAAAACGACCCAAGAATTTAGTCCCTTTTCCTGATGTAGCTGCAAATTCAGGAAACCGGCGAACTCTTTTAGACAAATCTCGAGGGAAGCATGACTTGATAACTCAGCATAAAGAGTCAAGTCAAGCCAATCAAGCTGCTAGTACTATACATATAGATTCTCAATCAAGGCACGAAAACGGCCACAAGATCATTGTAGAAGCGTGTATAGCTGATGAATCCCATCAAGCTATTGGTGACAATGGTGTTATATCGAATGCTGAGAAGAAATCTAATCAAACCCACAATCACGTTGGATCACGAGCACTAAAAAACTCATGTCATCTGAATTCTTTTGGCCATCTGACGGATCACGAAAAAGGAGATGAAAAGCTACAGCGTACAGTCAAAACAGGTGATATTCCTGCAAAGCATATCAATGTAGAACGTGGACAAGACGTACGTCAATCCGTGAAAACATCAGATACAACCAATGAACCTTTAATACAAGAACCGGTTGATGATGATCATTGTACAACTTACAACAGACTCCAAACGGCTTCGAGTGCTTTAGATTTCGCGAACAAACCAAACATCGAATTGGGACAAAGAAATGATTCATGCCATTCCTTCAGCAACGTCCAACAGCACAATTCGCTGGCACCCGAGAACTGTACCCTATCGATCCACCCTCACTATGATTCACGAGAAGTCAGCGAGGAAAAAAATACGCGTTTTATCAACAACTCTAAGGTGGCTAAGGTGAAGGGTGGGAGCAGTTATGAAGGTCCCGGAATAAAACCCAAAACTCCTAAGTTACAAATCGGAAAAAGTCAGTCTACTTTTGGGGTTGCATCAGATTATCAGAAATTTCTCCAGGCTGGTCAAGCGTTTCAGGGGCAACTACATGCTTATGAGAAGCAAAAGATGCTCGTAGAATCCCAAAATGCTGAGATCATGAAACTCAACTCTTCAAATGCCCAACACTTAGCCAGATTGAAGTCGCTTGAAGAGCAAAACCAGAGCCTTGTACAAAAGATCAAGAGACTCAGTGCTCTTTCTAAAAAGTATCATACCCATATCAACGAGGTTGTGACGGCCCAAAAAGTCTTGATTAGTTCTGGAGATAAGATCAGGAATGAGACCAAACGCCTTCATGAAGACATAGCACATGCAAACATTGAGTCAAAAACTTTAATCAAGGCTGTTAGAGATGATATGGATGATGTTCTCAATACTTGCCAGATTGGAACTAAGCTGAAGCAGCTCAAAGAGGATGCATTGCGCCACAACACGGATCTGGAAGTGCAGGTCAAAACCCGTAAGCGATCTTTTATAAGTTGAAGCACAATTACTGACTACTGTAGTGACACAAAAGAATACATGGCTCCAAAGAGATCTGAACGAGAGATTACTTGATCTAGGCCGTGAACGCCATAACACTGAGCAGCTTCAAAGGCTGCTCAAAGGACAGACCGAAAACCATAAGGAGCTGGTGGAGCTCATCAAAAGCGATGCCCCATCTAAAGTAATCCAAGAGCTCGTAAAACATGGAGGAATCATTGAGAGTGTTTTGGAGTCCGGAAATTTGACTCGCGAAAGGTGAGCTCCTTCATCAGCTAACAAAATCGAGGACTAACGCCATCAAGTCTCAAAGAGCTTTCTATAGTTCTTAAAACACCGAAACCAGCAAATCATGAGATTCCACCAGAATTAGTGAGTCTGATGGATGCTTCGTACACCAGGTAAGTGAAGCTTAGCTGTCTTTAACATGAACTAAATCATTATTACATAGGATCATAAAGGAGTTGAAAAGCTCTGAATCTGGTCGTTTGGTTCAGGCAGATGCCATTACCAAGCTCCTCGAAGATCTCACAACTGGTATTAATCAATTTAGGCTAGATCAGGAATTGCAAGGAACCTTTGATAGTCAAATCGCTATTTTGCGAAAGGCGAATGCTAATGTGAGCACTGATCTTAAAGTGAAAGAGCTAGAAATCCAGACGCTAGAAAATAGGATTACGGAATTGCAGAAAGATCTGGCCAGCTGTCGTGATCAATTAACCACGAAATCTGATGAACTGATGGTTGTTCTAGCAAGACCACATAACGAATCTGCCCTTAAAACAAAGATTGATTTGTTGGAGGTCACTAACATTAGTCTACGGGCTGAATCCGACACACTTAAGCAGGAAATAAGTCGAGTGAAATCTGAAATGGGTGACTTTCAACAATCTTCTGTTCAAGCGCAACACCAGATCCGTGAACTAGAACAAAGTTTGAGCAAAGCTCGAAACTCTCTCAGCATCGCTGCCAATGAGAAGAGAGAATTCCTGGAAAATTCAAAAATAGAATTAGTGAAAGCGAAGCAGGAGATTGGAAAAGCGGCGGATCTTGCAAAGAGAGAGGCACGGATGCATCATGAATCTGAAATCAAAAATCTAGAACTACTTCGGAGTGAAGCAGAGGTACGAGAGAAAAAGGTGCGGGAAGAACTTCAAATTAGTGAGCACGAAAGACTTGCCCATGTCGACAATATCAAAGAACTTCAAACAGAGATATCGGCGCGCAAAGAGAATCTTGTTGAATTGGCCACAAATATTGAACAGCTCAGCCAACGACCCACTACTCAAGAAGTTGAAGCCAGAGTCTCAGCATATACTGACCAGCTGAACCACCAAGCTGCGGGGTTGAAGCAGCTGGAGCTTCACATACCAAATCAAGCGGATTTCAAAGCTAGAGGCGAAGAACTGCAGTCTGCTCGAAGCGATATCATCAAAGTCCAGAGTGGGCTTGAAACTGTTCGTACAGAGTTTTCCATGAAACTTGACACAGCTTTGCAGAACTATTCCGAGATTGAAAGTCAGTTACAGCAAACACACACTTTACGACTAGATAACGAGATTCTGACGGGTGCTAACACCCGCTTGGAAGGTCAAAAGTATGTTCTAGAGGGCGAGAACTCGAGCTTGAATCAGAAGTGTGATAACTTGATAGTTGATAAGATTGCTCTGTTAAGCCAGATTTCTATGCTCGAGCAAGAAAAGAGTTCCTTAAACAGCCAGAACTTGGATCTGCGAGAGAAGTATAATGCTTTGGCAACAGCTACTTCTACTCATCTCAAAAGATATGGGATTCTAGATGGCAGTACATCATTAGAAAATTGGGTCAATGATGTTTCGGCTATCATACCTGAGAGGTCACCATCAGTGTATCCTACTCCAGAGGAAGTTATTCAAGCTGCTCTCGACCGATCGTACACAGCGGCTGGGACTCTGAGAACCTCATTGGAACACCCAAATGAAACTCAGCAGAAAAATGCTGCTGTCCCTTTTACCAGTGTGGAACAAGTTTCTTCAAGTCAAGATATTCTGCGAACAAAACTACGACCAATCGAACACACCCCTCAGTCAAGCCCATTGAGTGATGTTGAACTCTCTGCTATAGTAGAAGGTCAAGCCTCGTATCTGCAAAATGAGTTTACAGAGTTGAGTATGCCCGGGGATAATACTGTTGACACGGTGGAAATGCTAGGTCATCTACCACAAAAGGCCCGGATAGTTCCGCGCAGAAAAGGTACAACTCCAAAATACACAATTTCGGAGCCATCAGATGATATCGATGAACCAATATTTGGTGATATTCCAAATCCAAACAGACATACAAGGAAAAGTAATATTACTTCCAGGACAGCAACAACGAAACAAAAGACGTTCATGGAGACCAACGTATTAAAAAGCACACCAGGGACAGATCAAGTTATTTCAAAAGCGCTACTCCTTCCACTAAAGCCTTTAAAGAGTGCTATGAAAAAACCCAACCGTAATGCGAGTGTAAGTGTCAGTCTCGTGCAGAATACGAATACCGTCAACATTTCTGCCATTTCAGAATCGTCAATTGATAGTCAGGCTTTTCCAAATAAACAACTGGCTCATGTGCCGAACAGAAAAGGATCAGGGTTGAAGCGTGATTTCCCGGGGATTTCTAGTGTCAAGGGTCTTGTGTCTGGTGCACACCTAGGGTCCAAGAATCAGGCGAATGCTAACTCACATCGCAAGCAGCGAGCATCTACCTCCAAAGCTGGTATCTACGAGCGGAACCAGAAATCTCCGTTGATGTCAGCTCCTCAGCGCAATGTAACTAAAAGAAAGGCCTCCATTGAAGTCAAAGACTTTGTGGACTCGTCAAAACCCACCAAAGCTCCAAGACGTTCGGCACATTCCTCTTTCATGAGGACGGAAGTTCCAGACTCGCAAGAATACTCGCCAAACCTTCACTTCTAACTTATTTTTTGAGAATAAGGAGACATCTTGCTCTCGGAATCGTGTTAGCACACACTTGCCAATGATATACATTTACTTGTCAGAGCCCTCTTTGCTACTATACAACTACTAAGTACTTGCTTAATACTTTATGCTGTTCTGTTTGCATGACGAATGGAGCTAGCTTGTTAGGTTTTGTAGAAGAAGCATTGCATCGTATATAGGTTGAGGACATATTATTGTGCTGCTCTAGTGCCACTATTTGTGAGCCTTATTGTGTTCTACTGTATACAAACAATCTGCTTGCGGCAAACAATTTCGCCCTAAATGATCCAGCTCTCCAAACGCCATTCCATGCCTTCATGTACAATAATATCGAACTTATACAAAGTGAGCTTTTATTTCGCGTCCTTGCCCTCTTACGTTGCGTTTCTGACGAAGAATTCCACATTTGTTACATGTCCTTTCTAACCTCTTCCTCCACGCTTCTGCTCCAAAAATAAGACCTGTTTCCTAACTGCAAGCACACATTAGCATTTCCCTCAATATCCCTAAAATTTCCAGGTGTTCTGCCCCAATTCCGCTTCAAATTGCAAGCTGCATTTGCAGCCCATCCTTCCTCTGCTTCCATTGAATAGAAAAGTACATACCGACAGGATCGTATTTCAGCATACTCAGCGGACGATGCGTTCTTGGTCGAATGAGGGTTTTGTAATATCCAGTTAGTGCCATTGACACGAGACGCACGGCTATCGTGCGAGATTTGGCTTTGGAGAAGGTTAGCTAATTTATTCCGAGGTGGAGTAGATGGGAAGAATGGTCGGAAGTTGGCGAGGTGGAATAATTGCAACTGGAGGGAGAGACGACATACCCTTTTTTGCCATGATCGGGGGCGATGGGAGATTTCAGCTGGCGTCGGAAAGTTTTGAGGTTGATGTCGAGGTTTGGTTTAGGAAAGCTATCGTTTTCACGCCTGAAGTGTAAGGCGTGTATCACTGCCAGTCCACGTGACTTGAGATTTCGATTCGGTGAAACGCCAACGATTTAGAATGGGTAGACCTGTACATATTATTTAGGGTGGATCGAATGTGCTTGGAATTTAACGAATTATGGTGATCTTTCATCAAGAAAGTTAGATAGTTCAGGGAAAGAATGCGGGTGTCAATAAGGAGAATATAAAAAACCCAGCAAAAATCCTGTGAAGTTGTGCTGAAGCCATACATCATGTTGGTAATTACATACTAATTCATTATTTATAAGAGATGCCAAAGCACCATCGTACTTGTACAAGCTCTACAATTAGTTCATATCCTTGCTCCATATCCCTACATATTTGTTACTCCTCGGCCGTTTTCCTACATTCGATATCTTCACAACTTCATCATAATAGACGTCTCGCAGACCAAGCAGCCCATATCGCAAGATTCCGAACTTGCCAACATCCCCATAGAAATACAAGCGCCACAAAACGAAATACGGCACGTAGGACAACCATTATGACAACTCTCCTCCACAGTTGAATGACCCCTACCACTGAGATCAACACGAGTAGTCAATGGCCAGATAGCAGACGCTTATTTTTCTTCATCAACGCAAATACTCTTTTCTCAAACCCCTCTGTTTCCTTTCTGAGAAACTGCAACTGATGTTCTGCCTCACCAGTACTAAGCATCGAAACATTGCTTAGCGGCTGGCTTCGATCATTATGGTTGGATGATAACATGTTCTCCAAAATATTTTCCTCGCCGAAAGGACCTTTGCTTTCCTCAGAATGCTGGCCTGCAGAACTTCCCCATAGCAAAGAATTGCCTGAATGCATGACTTCGGCATCTAAGGCATTCGCGTTAAGCGCTTTTTCAAGTTGTGGATTTGCCGAAATCGATGGCAAAACATATTGATTGATATAGCTAAGTGCTTCCTCGTGTTGGATTTTGCTCACTGGATCAATGATTGGAACGAATGGTTCGACGAGAAACGAAGGCGGCCCGCTGGGTACTGCGCGGCCTCCTATTAAAGTGAATTTATTTTTTGAGTTGACCCTTCCAGAGATAAATGTTGTGGGACCAGCTTCGTGCGCTAACCTTACTTGAAGCTGAAGATATCTTTGCTCTTCTTCAAAACTGAGATTTCGTAGACAATTACCATTTGGTGTCATCAATATGCGCTGTCCATCAATAGATTTTCGCACCGGTCTTCCGGCCACCAAATCCGCCTGGTCTTCCTCGGTTATAACGAGCTTTGGATTTGGCTTGAGTTGCTCTGCTTGAACCTCTTGGTGCCTGGAGCCAAGGTTAATTGGTCTGAAAAGACTACTATTTATATCTGCAACTTCACCTGCGCTCATTAGCTCCCTCAGCGTTGAGCTGGGAGTCGGACTGAGTCGCTCAGGCGGATCTTCCAGTTCCATCACAGCCGACACTGGCTCGGGACTAGAGGGTCGCTGAGGCTTATTAGTTTTACCTTTGACCTTCAAGTCCGAGCCTTTGACGGGGCTTTGGATTGCATCCTTCTCTATTTGACCCAACGTTTGTGGAACTATTTTTTCCTCCTTAGGCGCCACCTCAGGCTTACTACCGATAGATAGAGGTTTTGGAGATGTCGGTCTGCTGACGATCGTAGTAGGCTCCCCTACTGTGTTACGTATGGCTTTCTCTTTCTTCTGTTTTTTCTTCCTTCCCATAATAGGAGCAATCTCAGGCTCTTGCTCAACTTTCGTAACGGTAGCCTCAAGCTCAAGCTGCGTGGCTTTCTCTTTCTGTTGTTGACGCTGTTTCTTCTGCATACTCTTGGTGGTTAATCTGACAGGGGCAGAGCCAACCTTTGAAGGTGGTGGAGAGTTCGCTCTCGAGATCGACACCGATGTGGTCGAAGCATTATCCGAAATGATCTCACTAACAGGGCTTCCAGATCTTTCAAGTTTTGCAATTGATGCGATACTTGGTTGGCGAGATGACTGAGACGTGAAAGGATATGTAGAGATTGCAGCAGACGGGGTTACGCTACTGGTTGGGGTCTCAGCTTTCGGGGTGGGCAAAGCTTTCGACACTTTGGTGGAGATAACATTTGGTCGGGGCGTAGAAATCTGCGCTGAAGCCCCCAATGGTGTGCTTGGTGGCAATGCAGGGAACAACGAGGGTGGAAGGGTTGGGTTCGGTGCTTTCTTAACGACGTTGCTAGTATCTAGTGCTTTTGTGGGATTAGACTTCTTTGTAGACACCCCTGGCCTAGGTGTGACAGCTGCAGCGGTTGTCTCTCGCGCTTTACCAGCTTCTAAGGCAGGAAATTCTTCCTCTTTAAGGCCGACTTGGGTAGAAGAATGAGAGGCAATGGTTTTTGAAAGTCCACTATCGGAGGCTAGTGCCTTCACGTCCTGCTTTGCTTGTAAAGGTTTAGAAACCTTTGGAGCTCGAGGTGCTTTTGTGGGGGTTGTAGGCAGAGAGGAGTTGGCAAGTGGTGTAGGAGCACCCGGAATGAATACAGGGGCATTTGGAGCGATACGTGACATTGATTTCGGTACTGATTCTTCACGGGTTGCGTATTCTGGGTGAGCATGTGGTAGTCCAATTCCAGGCACATTTAGCCCTGGTGGTCCGAACCCCGGAGGTCCAAATCCAGGCGGTACAGCCGGCGTAGAAGATCGAGACACAAAATTGAAAGGGTCAACCATGCGTATATTTGGATCGTCATCGGAGACCAATTCGTCGACTGAAAAGGGAGCATCGTCGATAGTTAAATCTGATTCATCTAAATGTAGCAAAAAAGTCAGTTATATTCTTGTCATTATGCCGAGCGCTTGGCTAATGTATGAAGGAAATAAATTGAAGCTTAAATGGAGGTAGAGTAAGGCGAGGTGGCCAACGAATTGTCACATCACAATCCATCATCGTCTTTTGAGAAAGGAGTCGCTACTGGTAGTACAGAAAATGTGTAAGAATGATATTTTGACCAGCCATTTGTTTAGCTTGGAGTCGGGAATATTATAACGTACATGAAAAGGGACTTCTCGAGGACGATGATGGATCTCGTGACGCGATCTTGATGCTATGCCAGCCAAACCTGCGATGCCTTGAAAGGAAAACGAAAACAAAGATGCCATGAGAACCGCTCATTCGTCCCAAATAGCAAATGACGCCAGTACATCCGAAGCATCCATCTTGGAGCTCAACCATGCTCGCTAAAACAAAAGGGTGTCCTTGCAACATGCACTACCCTCGCGCTCTTTCGCAATGCCACCAACACAAACCCAAAAAGCAATATCTACACACAATCAAGTATGACGCCTGCACCCCTGCCATGCTACCATCGATTGAATCCGCCGCCATGCATCATGTTCTGGCTGTACCCACCTTGTGCCTGTCCGCCAAACAGTCCCTGTCCGACTCCGGCATTGCTCTGTTGCTGGTACTGCTGCATTCTCGCTTGCAAGATACTCGGGTCTACAAGATCATTGACTAGGCCACTCCCCCCAGAGGAGGAAGTGTTAGCATGTCTGTGCTTCTTTCCCTTCTTCTTCTGCTTTTGACCGTAGTCGTGGAATGCTCCAGTCTGAGGACCATAGAGCGATGCCAGAAGGCCTGAAGCAGGAGCCGGAGTGGAGGAGGCAGATGGGTACTGTTGAAGAAAACTAGGGAAATTGTACTCACGCTTGCCTGCATCATGAAGTTGGCTAGCTCCCGCTACACCACGACCTCGGGCCATGTCCCGTCCTAAATCACCACCATTATCTTTTCCCGTAAAGAGTGAGCCACCAAATCCATGACCTTGACTGAAAATAGGAGGTGTGCCACTCGATTTTAATCCAGGGGGTGGCTGTGGTACAGATGAGCCGTAATATTGATTGGCTTGTTGAGGCATCATTGATGACTGCTGTGCTAAGAACTTAGGATTTGCAGCACCCTTGATAGCTGCCGACGAGCTTTCCATCACCGAAGCGTATCTTGAAGGCTGTCTAGTGTGTCCTTGTGGTTGATATGATCCAGATACCTGGCTGAGAGCATTACCCATTCCAGGAGGGAAGTGGTCAACAAAACCAGGTTGCTGACTAGACTTCATGAGTAGGAGTTGCTGCTGCTGTAATGGGGTCAACGTGCGACCGTTTATTTGAGGGAATGTCTGTGAAACGGTCGGTCCGAAAGCTCCACCATTTGGTGTCCGCTGGATAGGAAGCTGGCTACTAGGTCGCCGTTGGAATTGTGGAAGGCTACTTTCCCGCCCAGGATTACCATCTTCTGGCTCGCCACCAAGTTGTAAACTACCACTTTCAGGTTCATCTTCTTCAACAGGATCTCCAATTGATCTATGTTCCAGTTGTGAATCTTGTTCTTGCTCTAACTGAAGCTTATCTTCTTCTTGCTGTTGTTGCTCCCGCATAGCTCGTCTTTTTTCTCCTCCATGCTCATCAAAGAGAGGAGGAAATGATGCCAAGTCACTTCCATCTCCTAATGGATAGCGTAACGAAAAAACTTTATCGGCAGAGTTAATGGACTTAAGTAGACTAATGAGAACTGGATCGCGCTCAGGTTTCGATTCACTAGCAGACACTGCATCCGAAGCTGTAGTCATGTCTGTTGCGTGTTCTGGCTCTTGATATTCTTGTGTTGGCTCTGGAAGTTCTGTTCGATTCTCATCCATAACTGGCAGAGATTGAGAGATTGCTGGACTTGATGCTGCACCGCTAGTTGCGATGCTACCTCTCCTGCTGCGCTGCTTAGCCCAACTCGCGGAAGAGGGCAGAGCCGACCCATCACCACTATCAGATTCATCTTTGCTTGGGTCTCTCGCCATTGGCTGAGCTGCTGCCGCAACAGGTTGTGCATGCTGTATTGGAGCTTGTGCACGCGCAGCTTGTCGAGAAGCTTGGCCTGCTGATGATCCGCCAGGAAGAGGAGCCTGTGTAACTACGCTGTTGAAGGAAGACATATCTTGCCGTGAGTAGCTGTCATCCGTATCACTAGACTCGTGGAGGAACATGCACGATTTATTGGTACATACTTCGTTCCGTAAAAAGGCTGAGCAGTACTTGGTTGTACCCAATTGAGCTCGCAAAACTCGATCTCCATTTTGTGAGCCGTTGACTGCGTTGATGCATTTCTGAGCATCTTCCTTCTTGGCAAATGTGACATATATGCCGAGCGAGTTACTATTTTGGCCTGGTTCGCCTGGCTTTGCCTTGCTCACAACTATTTTGAGAATCTGCCCATATTGTCCAAAATATTGAGGCCCGCGAAGAGTAGCCAAAATCTCGTCTTCACGAATACTTGGGGACAATCCAACAACATATACGAGATTCTTTTGCACAACACGAAGTCCTGACAAATGTTTCCGGTTCATGCTTTCGACTTCTCGTTTTTGAAGTTCTCTTTGGCGCTGGTCGGCTTTCTTCTTGGCATTCTTTTGAATATTGGCTTGATGTTGTTTTAACCTAAAGCTGTGTTAGAAAAGTGCAGACCCACAGCAGGGAAGAACCATACTCCTCTTGTGTCACGACCTTCCATTCTATGGTTTTTTCATCGTATGGCCGTCGACAGGCAGGACATAGATTATTCATATTCGTCTTGATGTTGTTGAAGCAGAACTGACATATCTAAAAGTTTTTCAAATCATTCCTTGCTCCGCAAAGTTATGAAGCATATGATGTTCTTACCTGATATCCACAGGGACATGGTCGAAATCCCTTGTCTGAGAGATCGAACTCTTCGACGCAAAGAGGACTGAGATGTTGTTAGCGGATAATGGGCAGTGACAGCAGAGGTGCTTCGCAATCTTAGGCATAACATACCAACAGTCATCATCTTCATCAATAAAACTATCTTGGGGTGCCATAGTGTATTTCTGCGAAGATGGTGGGGTATGTAGAGGCGAAGAGTGAGGGTTAGGAGGTTTGAGGCAAAATGCGTGAAAGGTGCCCGCAGGGTCTTGCTGGTGCGCGATTCAGAGAGGATGTTCGCAGCCGAAGTCGTTGCTATATCGCATAGACTTGAGGACGAGTTCGGAAAAGTGATGCGAGATAGCACGCGATGGAGTTGGGTTGTTAAAGTTTGAGGATATAATGGATTGAAATTAAGAGAAGCTGCTCACAGTCAAAGGAGTTTCTAGTTTGGCTAGAGCCTGATCAGAACTAGGCCGTGTAAGGCCAAGGCAACTTTCGGCGTTAGGAGATGTCGAGTGCTGTGCTTTAAGAAACAACCAATAGGCATGAACCGAGCTCAGCTTATCTAAACAGTCTTGGCAATGCTCGAAGTCTGTATGGAACCTGAGCTCCAGCACCAAAGAGGCGTTTACGATCAATTTCACTGTGCAATTGACACCACCACACCCTGGCCCCGACCATGGCATTGAGGATACAGAATCACCGGGCTCTGGCTACTGCCATCCGTTCCAGCAGGACCGGCCTCTCTCGTCGTAGCGAAGCCAGTGTCCGAACATTCACCTCCACCATGCATCACCAGGTTGTTGTTTCTCCAGATACCCCAAACATGCGCCACGCTCAAAGAGGTCCTGATGTTCCAGGAGGACTTCGGGTTCCTCCCGTGAATCCCGCCGATAAATACGCTGCAAAGGCAGATGATATGCACCGGTATGGTTCGTGGCTCATGGGCTGTCTGCCAAAGTACATCCAGCAATTCTCAGTTTGGAAAGATGAACTGGTCATATATATCTCTCCATCTGGAGTCATCCCTGTGTTTACGTTCTTGAAATGTATGAGCCTAATTTATGATCTCAATATACAACTCGAAGCTAAACTATCCTAGACAACACTGCCGCCGAATTTACACAAGTTACTGATATTACGGCTGTGGACTTTCCTACCAAAGACCAACGATTCGAGGTTGTATACAACATGTTGAGTGTGCGCCATAACTCGCGAATCCGAGTGAAAACATATGCGGATGAGACCACGCCCGTTCCTAGTATCACAAGCTTATATGATGGAGCAAATTGGTACGAAAGAGAGGTGTACGATCTGTTTGGAGTCTTCTTCATTGGACACCCTGACCTTCGACGAATTATGACTGATTACGGCTTCGACGGACATCCTTTACGGAAAGATTTCCCATTGACAGGATATACAGAAATCCGGTATGATGAGGAGAAGAAGCGCATTGTCGTCGAGCCATTAGAGCTTACGCAAGCGTTCCGAAACTTTGAAGGAGGAACTGCAGCATGGGAGGTAAGATCATTTGTCGCCGTATTCATTGTCTTGAACAAGCTAACACATAGTAGCAAGTTGGAACTGGTGTGGATTTCAAGCCAGACACCTTCAAGTTACCAACATCAAAGCCCGAAGAGAAGAAAGAAGAGCCAAAGAAGTAATCCCAGAAGCTATTGTACATATTTAAATGCGTTCAATGATAGAGATCTGTATTGTATCAAATTCGAAAAGAAAAATGCTCACCAATGCTCTCGTAAATTTACCCCGATCTTCTACTTTGAAAAAAGATACTTCCACAAGACTCCATCCTTTCTGTGTTGACTTTCCAATTTACATCTTGCCTCACCCGATGAGCTACTTTAAGGTCCGGTAAACGAGCTACACTGAACCCACTGCTTTAGCTATATATTGTTTTCTGTCTATGTGTGTTCAAATGCTTAAAAGGAAAGTTTCTCTCTAACATCCTCTTAATATTAACGACTTCCTTCTGAAAGAACTATATACTCTGTATAAATAAATTGACTTCGAGATGCATCGGCTTCTCTGAACATCCTAGTCCAATCCATGTTTGAAACGGGCAACCATAGGAATGCTCCCGATGAGTAAATCAGATTTAAGACACTATGATTTATTGTAAAAATCTTTGAATGCATATGCTTTCCAGGCTTAAGTGAAGGCAGCTCACACAAATAGTCTATATGTTGTAGGATATTTCCGTTCTGGTGTGCAGATATGATCAGCAATAGGAAGCTCTAACCATAGCTGGACTACTCAGTATCATCATGAATTTGTTTTAATTATGCATAGCTTGATCCAAGTTGTACTTGTTGTATCTATCTGTTGGTTTTTTCGAATGGGTATATTCAGGCTAGTTATGTGACTTGGTTACGTGATTTTCTGAGCTCTGAGCAGTAAATCAATATCAAAATATATCTGGGAAATACAATCAACAATTACACTATGGATACAACAATCACCTACTTGATTATAAGTAGCAGTGGTATGTAATCGAGGTAAATTGACAATATATAAGCTGCTCATAAATTGCGCTAAGTCCACTGGATTCCAAAACGTACTAAATGTTATTTTATATCTGTCTGTAGAATTAACTACACCTAATCTGGATTAAAACATTTCATTTTGAACTGTTCTGCAACTATATTATAACAGTTCCACACCCATTCGAAGAGCATATGTGGTAATTGCCAATATTAAAAGTTCCATACCTTGTCCGTAAACTTCGCAGGTAAAGGAAGCATCATAAGTCTACATCTTATCAGGACTTGACGACACACACGTATAAGGATTCTTCGTTCAGAAGCCTTCACAGAGCACACATCATTTCTCCCATCATTCTTTCTCTTAAGTATCCAACAAATCCTTCCAACTACGAAAAGTCTTCAGCTAAAAGCATTATGTCGCAAAGCTCCAGCAGCCGTACCTCTACCATTTCTATTATGGACACAAAAACAAAACGTAGACAAATCGAACTCAAGAACAGTTATCTAACCGAAACAATGGCATATTTCGAATTCGATGAGTTTGTGGAAGCAGAGCTACGTCGCTGGGTCAAACGCAAAACTGACCCCGAGCCACAAATAACTATAAGAGTTACGGAGCTTGCAAAGGCAAGCTATCAAGCTGTCAAGGGGAAGCTGAGGAAGGTTTTGCATAAGCAACTGACTTGTGGACTTGAATGAAAACGAAGCATGTTGACGCTATCCATATTAATTAGATGTTGTGAGATGGGGAGAGGGTGGTCTTAAACATATTATGTATGACAGGACTCAAAACAGGCAACTTGTACATTTATTCAAAGTATTGTTGATCCAAGTCGAAAACCCATAGACAATCTCTCCCAAGGACCAGTATTTAATACAATGCATATCGACTCTGCACTATCTCAAAAGCTATATAGCGAATCACCCCTGTTCGAAACACTGTGAAGATACATCAGATATTTCCAATCTTGTTTTATAGAGGCATCAAACATTATTCTTCGGCTGCTATCACAACGAGAAAAAGCTAATTCAGTTTGATGAAATCCACCATAGAGATCGCTGCGACATGCCGCTCCTTCCGTAATTCTGATGCAGTAGGTAGAAGCGATAACCACGTTCTCAAGGCTCTACAAGAATGAACACAACACAGGGATCTCAGCTAACAGAATGTTGGCTTGACTCTCTCTGTTTGAATAATGAGTTGAATTCCACTATGTAGTCTTTTTCTTCATATCACGACTCGCTGGCTCTTCCATATGTACCATAAAAGGCCAGGTTCCAGTACTTGCAACTATTGGCTTTCCACTTCCTTCCTCAGATTCAATAGATACACAACTTAAGCATTCCACCATTACCATGAAAATGTAAACCCCGATTCCGGTGAATATGTGCCAGCTGATGACTAGTAAGCGAAAGAATTCAAAACTATGCTATCTTGGGTACTTACTAGCCATGAAGTTCCAGTAAACTAGCCCAAGGCATTCCTAATTTCTTTCTCGCCCCACGTAAACCCTCACAAGCATAGAAATCTGTGACCCAGCATGCATGTCCGGAAATGAAGAAAGCTAGCGAGTCGAGAGTTAGCTGATAGAATAAGTAATCTAGACATCGAAGACTTTACCAATGCCACTTAAAGCCATCCACCTCATTTTCGATTTTAACTGATCATTTTGCTCCAACTTACTGATCAGCTTGAAGCACGTATTCCAAAGCCAATAGACCATCCCCGTGAACACAACCTGTTGTACTGTACTCTCCCCCGTGAGAAATTGCGCCATCATAACAGTACCCATAAGCGCCAAGAGACTATACAGCAGGACCTTTGGGGAGAAGCGTGTTTGCGAGAACGACAGCAAACGATAGAAAACGATAAAAGTAGCAATGAGCATTGAGAATTCATCACACATTTGTGTTGAGTATTTCAAGCTGGAGTGGAATAGACTTGATGCAAATCCTAGATTGATGAGGGCCAAGTAGGGTAGCTTTGGTCCGGTGTCTTGTACTCCAAGTTTACGGAGATTCAGAATCCCTCTAATGCCAAGACCAACTAATATGCTAGTTAGTAGGAACACGTCAATAGATTGTGCTGAAAAACTCGCTGTACGTAATATTGGTGAGTGTGTTGAATATTTCCGCAATATAAGGTGTAAATTCATAGTCCTATTCACCTCTGTTAACTCTACTGTTATCTTCTATATTTCCAGGAAAAGCAGATCCAAATTGAGATTGGCTTTCGTTTCTATTATTCTAGTTCTGGCTGTCTCAGTAGACAAATGTGGAAGGGGAATTAATTTACCTCTTCACAGAAACTAGCACCAAGTAGTCAGCTCATAGAAATATGTTAGAGTCGAAAGGAATTTACTTCAGGGTTGATGTTGGCGGGCCCCACACTGGTGTGTATCCTCCGGATGAAGACCTGTAAAAATCCATACTGTAACACAAGTATGATTTATTGCTCAGATTCCAGGCACTCTTTATTGTAGTCTGTTGTTGGTTGGTAAATGCTGACTGATTCTGCTAGAAAGAGGTGTCGTTTGTTTCTACAGGTGTCGTGCCATGTGAGTGATTAGCGAGCCCCTATTACGGATACAGGAGCTGCTTGGCATATATCGTCAGATGAGAGAGCTGCTTAGCTAACTGGTAGGCGGTGGCAACTGGCCTTTGAATCAAAGGAGATATGGGTAGCACAGAAAGCCCAATTTCCTTCTAAATATACAAGAAGATATGCAGAAAAGGAGAAGTATCACAGAGTGTCAGTGCAGCTCGAGCACTTGACAAAGATCCCATTCGACGATGTGCTCTAGATTATACACTATCCAGCAAGAGGACATTTGCAAATAAACAACAGTTGCATTCATTTAACGTCATGGTATTATTTCAGTTGTCCTACAACTCAAATGATCACCATCCGAGTTAGCACTTCGAGGTTTACACACTGTTCAACACAGGACTGGTAGCACTCGCAATACTCTTCCGTCTGCTAGCTCTCCCTAAAACGTCCCAAAATCCCAATAACGCCTCCAAAATGGTCAATATGACATAAACACCAGCTATAACTGCAATATCAGTGACCTGATCCACAATAGGATATTTCGTTCCCTTGCGCCCGCCCATACCCTCATTCACTAATCCCACAACTTTGATTATATTTACCACAATACCACCAACCCAGAGAACTCCATTAATAGCCTGCCAACCACGGATCCGCCCTCCGATACCTTTAGTCCAGTGTAGTGCGAAAGCAAGTATCAAGCCGACAAAAACAAAGGGTATCATTGCGATACCATAGTCTCCGAGAAGCTCGAGGCGTACTATTTCAAGCACCTCCATCAAGATGTTTGCTATGATGAGAACATAGTAGACTGCAGAGACGGTTATGAAAAGGCATTTCCGATGCTTCGTGGATTGTAGATGGACTGAAGAGTGGTTGTAAACACTCTTGTAATATTTTATAGACAATAGGAACAGTATAGATAGAAGAAGGAGTGCAATATAAGTAGGAAGAGGAATAAGCACTGAGTCGATGAAGCAAGTTGTTGGCAGCGGTGAGGACAGGGCTGATTTGGGACCCTATCAGAGTTAGCCCTAATCCCCAGTCGGACCTTCATACCGGTTACATACAAACCCTTCGACACGGTGTTCGCAGAGCATCGTGAAGCTGAGGATACTTTAATGTGAATCGTCGTTGTGCCGATTTTAGCTGATTTGGTGTTCAATGGTGATAATTCCGTGTGATGTCACATCTAGGGTGATAACGGCAGATCCAACTCAAGCAAAGAAACGACTCGTTTAAAGTAACGTTTAGCGGTCGCTCAAATGTGATATTCCTCCTTTTGTTGTTCCATTGATTATTGCTCCTGTTCTTTCAAGTGACTCAATCGAGTTTCAGATCTGCTGATTCCTAAGGGTGGGTGGGACTACACCGAAACACACATCGTCGAATCGTCAATGGCGTGCATGCTCGCATGTTTACATGTAGATTGGAAATGTACGAGAACATCCTGCTGGTGGAGGCAGCTGTTTATTTGTAGCTATGGGGAGCGCTACAATAGCGTGCGGATGATCTGGATACCGAAGTTTAGACTGACGCCAAGAGAGCTTATTAAAGCTTGTCTGCTCTGATATATTTCTTGCACGTGATGCAGCGCGTCTCCAACGCGTCACTCTGCGCTGGTCTAAGTTTGTAATTCTAGCCCAACTGTCCACAGCTGACAGCGCGTCAAACAAATCCTCAGCATAGGGATGTCGAGAAGACTTGTCCAAGTCCGCTCGCGTCGGAATGATGCTTCTTCTACTTCAACACCTGTTCGAAGCAGGAACCGAGAAGATGACTCTAGCATTTTAGAACTTCCACCATATGAACCACCAAGCTGTGTGTTATCTGCCAAAGCACGGCTGGAGCTCAACAAATTGAAGGATTCGGAAGACGACGTGCGGAAATATCGAAAGCATCTTGAATATGCCCAGAAGACTATCCCTAATGCTGTCGCTCAATTGAATGATAAAGCGAATAAACGAAAGCAAGCCAACGAGAAGTGGATAGCGAAGCGAATCGAAGAGGGAAGAGCAGAAGACGAAAAGACCGAGGCAGAAAGAGGTGAAGAGCATGCAGCTGCGATAATGGCAAAAACCTCGGAAGAATTGACAGAGGAGTCCGAAATAGCGCTGCGTGAAATCATTGACTACGGCGACGAGCTTTCAATGCGTACCCAGATTTTGACGAATGTCATCGAAAGTATTGCTGTCATCCCTCCTCCGCAGCTTGATTCATTAGAACAAGAGGAGGAGGACGAGCAGCAAGAAGGAGCACCAGATGTTATAAGTACTGTCGAAATACTCGAAAGAGCTAAGGAAGACTACGCAGAGACATATCGGTCGCAATCAATGTATAAAAGGTGCGTTATAACTACTGTGTGGGTTATGACAGATAGCTAACAGGCGACTGCAGATATGCAGATAATATTGCTACATATAGTAACTTTAAATCGCTGTTACACGACTCACTATATGGCGATACAATCGAAATACCTATATCAAAAGCCTGGTTTCATGGAGATAAACCTGACATATTCTATGGCTCTGGTACACGAATGAATGATGCAGTTGATGATGAAAATGAAAGCAATGAGGATAATGAGGATGACGACGAAGTTATTATAGCAGGATCAAAGCCTGAATATAAATGCCCATTGACAATGCGCGTATTCGAAAATCCATGTACTAGCAAAGTCTGTAGGCACACATATGAAAAACAGGCCATTCTTGAGCTTATAGATGGCGGCACTGTCTTTGGCGGACGGGGAGGTCCTAAGCAGGTACAGTGTCCGCAAGTGGGCTGCTTCAAGGCAAGTAGAAAATCCTTTCAGTTAAACCCACGTCAACTAACAAATATTATAGATGTTAAAACATGCTGATCTTGTTGACGATGAACTTATGCGTCGAAAAGTCAAGCGACACTTAGAGCAAGCTGCTTATGATGACCAGGATGAGGATGAAGATGAGGATATGGAAGAAGAGGAGCAGCCAAGTCAAAGACAGCAGAAGTCTCAGGTGAAAAGGGAATAATCTGGTAAAAGAAAACTCTTTTGAGGCAATAGTTTGTTTGCAACCAAGATTCCTCTTCACAGCATTTCCACCTAACACCCATTGAGATGCTTGATATAAAGCGTTTATGCAATATGAGTCCCCATCAGCAATCCATAAATATCGTCCCTGAGGAAATTCTCATGCAATATCCTGCTTATAAGATTACCAAGGAGCTCTTATCTGTTGACTGACACATGAACCCTAAATAAATCTTAGATTTGAGCTAAGTATAAATAGTGTGGTCTTCAGAATAGGCTTAACGCCTGGTGAAGGACTCCAGAAGGGCAATAGCTTTTGAGTTTTCACTATTGGATACACGAATTTGTAGTGTAATTCTATGTACAATTTGATTGTATCTTATATCTATCAGAAGGTCACTTATTAATGTCTTGTCTGAATACCTGTCTTAACAGATTTCTATAGAAAGGCTGGTTTCAATTGCCCTGTGAAATTCATGGAGTTACTCCATTACGTGGGTGGTGCACCAGTGTTTGGTGTTACAATGCTGTCACTCACCCACATGCTGAGTTGTGGTCTTGACTTGACAAAGACAACCAAGTTATAGGACATCACGATACAACCATTTCTGGGCTATTACTTCAGATTTTACGGTGGGTAGTGTGGATGTGTGATTGTCTTGTACTGTTTGCTACAGTAATCTGTGTGGATAGACTTCAGACTAGAAGTTACGACAGGTTTCTGATTGTCTTGTACTGTTTCCTACTGTAATATGGTTGTATAGTGAGACTAGGAGGTGTGTCAATTAGGTTACTGGAACCCCTCGCTTGTTAGCCGAACCCCTTTCTTTTGAATATTGCTGTGACTAGCGAGTGGATGAAACCTGCCGATTTTCTTCCAAAGACGTCTTTTGATTCATAAAGCGCTTTATTGGGGCTTTGCTTATCATATCAAACGCTCTTCTAAACATGAAATCTAGCAGTTAATGGAGCTAGTCAATTCTAGGCGCTTCTCAACGCACGTTAATTTCAAAGGTGAATCTGAACGCGTTTGCCTCTTTGAAAAGTACCCCGGAATCTAAGCAGGTTCAAAGCAAAACAAGCAACAACCTTCTTGTTCCTTTGTCTTTTTTATGACTTTGTATACAACTGCTAGTCACTTTTTAGACCAATTCATTACAACAAGTATCTGACCTCGCATAAATCACTATGGTATTTGAGGATCTGTACCGGCTACTTGATGTTCGAGATGGTCCACATGCTAGTTTGGAAGATATCTATGTAAGAATACACTGAGGAGTTTTTAAGGTTCATCTGAAACTGACTTCTGCCAGAAGCAATACTATGCCCTCAAGCACCTCTATCAAACGAGCAATCGCCAAGATATTCCTGAAGTCTGCCGTGCTATGAAGGATGCAGTTGCGATCCTAACAGATCCAGGGTTCGTTCATATGCCTATTTTATGTAACAAGATTGTTGTGATCAACTGACTATTGGTTGAGTAGAAGCCGAGCTGCATACGACGCTGCCTTTTTGAGCTATCGAATGGAATTGACTCCACTTTGGGCTCTGGATGGTTTTGACGATATCCAACATTATCAAAAGTCAAGCACAGCTGTACAAAGCTCCATAACCATGCTAGATTTTACTTACATGGACTATCCTAATCTCCAATTCCGCCAAATTCAGGAGCGTCCACACCCTACATCAGAAGTCCCACTTCCTGAACTCAAAAACGAGAAGGTACACAAGATTGAGACGCCAGGAGATGCCCCTGCTAAAATTAAGACACCGTGGGGATCGCGAAAGAATCTAAAAGGAACTCAAACTGATGTTGCCTCTGAATCATTCGGTAGCTTTGTTCAGTATACGAGTGAGGATTATCGAACCCACGCTGATTGGTCGGATATCGAGTCCAAGAAGGACCTAAAGCGAAAAGATTCTACAGAGGCGGGTACGCAGAAGTTGAAGCATGGTTCGAAGACTAAGAAGGACGAGCCTGGAAGTGACTGAGTATGCCTGGATTCGGGGTTATCCGAAAAGGTTGTGGCAATGGTGATAGGAGAAATACGGGCTGAGTATGCGGGTGGGCGAAAGCTAGTATATTCTTTATATCTGAAATATGGAGTCAACATTCAAAGAGTTTTCAATGTGTCCTGATGTGCTGTCTGCCATGATTGGTCTACGTATTAATGCCCACCAGTGTAACACATCATCCACGAGGACGATACCGATCAGAACGAATTACAACATCGATATTGCTTGAAAGGCTTTGATTTCACCATATCCGCTGCAAACCTTTGAATGCACTCTACACAGAAGTCGTGGTGAGTGAACACAAAGTATAGAGAATAGCCAGTGAACGAAGGTAGAGATCCAGCACGAAATCACGTAAGTTCACCGCTAGAACCTGCTGTTCTTGTATCTTTATCTTTATTTTTATTTATAAACATTTCATGTCCCAGGGTAGCTAGGTTTCCAGCGTACTTCATTCCTCCTCTCAATAGTCGCACCCCTAGGAATTGGCACATTAGGTAAAATCCGAATGTCCTCATCCATTCTCGAAATCCTGACTTCACTTCTTCCCCCAATAACAAGGCCCCTTACAGTGTGCCAACTTTCCCTCCACACATTCGGTGGCCTTTGGATTTCTGAGGCATCAAGCTCAAACATGAAATTCCCAGATAAAGTAGTGCTCCGAGGCCGAGCCGGACGCTGAGGACGGCCTGATAGTATTGGAAGTCCATGTGTTATTGGCAATAAAGCACTTCTCTCGCTGTTATGTTTGACGATTCGTCCATGTTTTGAATCAGATGTCGGTGATTTGTACCATTTCTCTGCTGCCGATGCTTCATAGTCGCAGTTTCTTATGGCTTTGGTTTGTTTTCTCTTCATCCTGCAACATAAGAACCCCCAAGCCAATGACAGCGATATAATTGCGGTGCCGAGAATAACGATGAAAGCCCATAGCGGAAACTTCTCAGATGGGGATGATGAACTTTTATCTTTTGATGTTGCAGTCAACCCATCTTCAGTGGTCGACATATTTGCAAGCGTAAAATAATTTGAAAAATATGTTGCTGAAACACTTGAATTTGATTTCACAGAGCCCCGAATACCCATGAAATAGGCATGCTCCTTATTGGGTGCTATGGATGAGGGAATCGTAATTTTACTCTGGGTTGTAGCGGGATTGATATTTGTTAGGTTCCAAGAGTATATGTCTTCCTAGATCATTTGTGAGTAAGCAAACTTCTTAATCAGAGTATAGGTACTTACCGAGGAGCTGTATTTCCCAGAAAATAACAGGAGTTCGAAATTGTCTAGCTGGTTGAAGTATGGGTCGTCTGGAGAAGAATGAATTCTGACTATATATGTGCTGCCTCCATTCACTATCTCGTTTAAAGCTAATATCGGAATTAGTTTGTCTCTTACTGGTCCAAATGAGTGTGAAAGATCCTCTTGAGATTTGTTTCACAAAATGAACCTTGACCTCGTGAAGACAATCTAAAGATGACTTCCATAGTCTAGAAATGTACAGAGTCACATACCTGGAGAATCAAAAATCATCCCTTGCGCAACAACGTAAAGTGGCACAACAGCCAAACCAAAGAGCAAGGGCGAAATCATCATTTTCAAGCAGCGATCACACTTTGAAGATCATGAGAAAGTAGCACAATCTTAGCAGACAATAAAGTCTGTGGAAGCCATCAATTATATCTTCCTCAGCATGGCAGTACAGGCCCTTGGAGCAGACCAAACCTTGATCATCCTTCAGAGAGCATGGGCACCAGGCTAGACGCGATAAGCCACGGAATCCTATAAACCCCTCAATATATGAAATTAAGGTTTGAAACGAAGATACCCCTCCCTGAGATACAAGGGAAATCCAATAACCGATACTGCGGCGGTACACCTCCTGCCCTGAGAGCAACAGGGAAAGGAGATTCCCCCCGTGCCTCTCCCGCAGTGTTTAAGATGTCGCCCAACCAACGGTCTTAGATCTCAAAAGCGAGTAAAACTCAGCCTAGGATCTACGCAACGCATGAACTGCAACAGGGAAGTATGGCCTGCATCAGGCCCTGGCAGAAGTGGCGATTGTGGCCCATGTGGAATCGCTTTTAAGGGAAATCTAATGGCTTGGAACCACCAGGCTAGTAGGAAACGCTGGTAGCCGGTGTGGAGGAAGCTTATATTCTGCGACCCTCGGATTTGTGGATATACTTTCAAATTCCAATTGGCGATTCGAATCTTGCAGATCTTGTAGGATTCATAATGGCTTGACTTGTTGCTATCCTGGATCAACTTCTTCTAGGGATGGTTCAGTTACCCAACCGCAGTGGTTAAGCGGGGGTGTTGGTTCCTATCGATCATGCGGCAAAGCCTGCCAACAGAGGCTAGAATACCTGGCCGATGCCAATTGTACGATCAACGATGCAATCTGGATTTTGGGTCAGAAGAACACTCAATTGCACTCAGGCTGTTTTCCATTAAAGCACATTGATTCAGAGTCTGCTACTGTGGTTTCGGTGGCTGAAAAGACGACTCAGTAGAGGTTCCTCACATCCATTGACGAACTAGCTCAGGTTCCATAACTTCTCTATTTTAAGCAATCAGATAAGAAATTCAGTAGTATAGCGAAGCATCTGCTTGAATTGGTGGCTAGGAAACCGGACGATCGTACGTTGGAATCAAGTTAGTCGCTCGTTAGCTGTGTTTGACCATTTGTTGTTCTGGTCCCCTGGAGCGGGGCTATTGCACCGTGCCACTGTCTGGCAGGGTACTGGATCCCGAAAACCGTGTCGGAGAGTTTTGAGTTGAGTGGCTTTGCGAAAAATCATTTACTTCATATGGTTGCCATGTGGGCAGTGTAAAGAAGAAGCCTTAAGTTGAGGGGGAGTGTAGCTCTATCCATTGAGCAAGCCCTCGCTAAACTAACAAGTTGATTTTCAATCTTGATCTCGCTCTCACTACTCGTCTCGATTTTCCTCTTGCCGGGGAGGTAAGCTTACTCCCAATATGAAGAAGTTCTTCTCTTACTATGTTTGCATCCACTACTACGGTTCTCCTTCAGAGATGGGCATTGAAGTCTATGACATCCGCCTATGAGTTCGCCTTACCAAAAGACGAAAAGCAACTTCTTCTAAGAATATGTGAAAGCGACGTAGCAATCAATACCTACCTTTCAGAACCCTGCCCCATAACTCTCTCCCATTCACGGTTAGTCTTTCCAGCACGTTCCAACCAGAATACCGTGGTGTTAAGCAAAGTTGTGGCGTAGTCGTGACCCTCAGATTGTAGTCATCGGGAATGTTCCGACCTAATTCGTGGTTCATGATGATATATTGATTTGCACTCAGTTAATAGATGGAGGCAAATTCGCAAAGAAATAAGATGGTCTGAGAACAACCCTTTGAAGTTTGTAATCACTGCCTGACGATTCATCTACGCAAATCAAGCCAATCTCATGAACTTTATGGCACTGGATCGCCTCTGCTATCTTTATAGATACAGATGGTTGATAATTTAACACAAATTGACACATGGTGCCACTGTTTCCAATCTCAAATGCTTATACTAAGGGTTCTATCTGACTATGTTGAATTTATTGGTCGGCGTTGACTTTTTGAGCTATGAATTACTAGAATGTCTTACACCACCTGCCTTTCTTTGTCTGATTACATCTCTCCACAAGGTACCATGGTCTAGTGGCCTACATCCGAAGTGAGTTGATGAGATTGTCAATATATTCCAACAAGATTCTCTCATCTCACATGTTCGACTTCTGATCTCAAAGAAAATCCAAACTCGGTCTTAAAATTGATACGCAAGGCGAATATACCAGCATGGTGTCCACTTCTGACTATTTTCCCGTTGTTCTCTTAGTCTATTGTTCTGTAGAAGAACAGTCCGAATTGCATTAGAACAAGACTCCTCATCTGCATAAAATTATGATTAAATGCGCTCATTCTCCCCAAACTACATTTAATTAAAAGCATCATCAGCAGGAGCCAAAATGCCGTTGCTAATGATATGCTGCCAGTGTGGGCAAACCTCCGAAACAAATTCTCCAGCTCCCAGCTGTGACACTTGCGACCATAATGAATGCAACGAGTGTTTGGTTGAAGATGCAACCCAGCCGTGAGAGATCGCGCGGTGCTTTCCACAATGTGAGTAATTGCTCTTTACATTCGAGACTTTAGTTGGCTTGCAAGATGTGGGTATTCTGGTTGGGAATCCTGGTGGCGCACTGATTTTGCGATAGACCAATTGATAACACAAAATATCAAGTCACTTTGAAACGACTATAGTTCACCGTTTCTGAATACCACGAGCTGATAAATTTCCTCAAACTGATTCATTGTTCAACATAATCTCATTCAAATTAACAACTCTCAATTCATCTATACTAATAAATACTTTGGGTATATCAAGACCTGGACGACCTGGAACTAGCCTTTAATCACATATAGCATTCCTAGAAGGGATACGATTGTATTAACACCGTCAGCCACCAGGCCAGCCAGAAAATGTGAATTCTTGGTATAAAAAACATTCTTCACAATTCTCATGCAGTTTAGACAGACTTTATTTAAAACAGCCTCAACCTTTGCTCTTTAGTTGATGTGTCGTCAGAGTCACCTTCAACATCCGCATCCTCTTCCTTCAAAGTCATTTTCTGCCCTAACAACGTCCCGAAAAACCTGTCAATAGCTTGCGGCTCCCAGTTTCCTCTTTCTTCAGGGGCCATGAAATTCTGTAATTTCTCGTGGACAGTAAATCTAAGCTTTCTTCCTTTGCTGGCCTTTGTATCAACCGTCTTTCGCATTTTTGCTTCCTTCACAGCCCATTGAGCAGGTGCATTGGCACCACCAATAACAAGTGAAGAATCAGTCTTTCTCTGATCCACAAGCTGATTGAGTAGCGTCTTATAGAGCGATGTATCGTCATAGATATTAGAGTCGCTGAGAACCTTAAGCTTTTCTTGAACCGGAGCACACGATCGTGGCCGTTTAGTCCTTTCTAAAGGCTCTGATTTGGCAAGCTGGTCTTGGATGACGGAAGTAAGACTTATAGGTGTAACATTGTTGTTGAGCTTTCCTGTGAGTGGAGCCGTGGATCCTTTAGCCTTTCCCCACCACTTTTCCAATGTCATTTGACGGAAATCAATCGAGGCAACTTCCAGAGCTTGCATCCTCTCCCAGATTTTTGAAGATGGTGCTGCGGAATCAAGACCACGTTTTCTTTTCTGTCCTGACTTACTGCCATTTGTTTCCTTGATGAGATTTTGGCGCATTCCATCCAATGTATTCCAGAGTTTGATCGCGGCGTCTTCAGCACCTTGGTATGCTTCTTCAGTAAGCTCCTCCTCTAGTTTATCTTCTCTACCAGAAATTGTGTTTATTGCGATGAGGCCTTTCTGTATGACCATTCGAGTGCCCAACAAAGCGTCAAATGTCTTCCTCTGTAGTTTAACTGCAGAACCTTTGTCGGCGTCGGCTTTCGCAGCTTGTGAAATGGTCGCTACAACAGATTTCTCTTCTTCATTCATTATTTTCCGGAGCTCAGCGCGCCTCGCTTTCTCATCGTTCCCGTAGTGGCTACTACTTTCAGAATCATCGTCCCCACTCTCATCATCTTCATTGTTTTCTTCATCTTCGCTTACGTCCTCGCTCTCTTCCTCACTTTCTATTCCTGAGTGATCATCTGTGTCGCTGCCATGTTGTTTATCGATGTCTAACATATCTTCATCTGTTTCAAATCCTTCTGAATCATCCCCATCATCCACCATATCTTCGTCGCTTGCAGACATGAAATCAGCCGCAGTTGGTCTCTTTGTTTTGTCTTGCGGCTTCGCAGGCTTCGAGCTCCCCCGGAAAGCAAAATTTTTGAACTTCTCGGCGTCGCTCTCTCCAAGGGCAATGTCACTGTCAATCTCGGCATCATCTGCTTCTGCTTCAACATCAGAGTCGTCGAGATTCGCAAACGTAGTGCCTTCCTCTTCCCCCTCTTCGTCTGAGTCGGACGCTTCTCCAAAATCATTGTCCAGTAACGCCTCTCGACTTATTCTTGACCCGGCATAATGAGGCCCAAGCGCAACTTCGTCCTGCTTTCGAAGTTTGCTTTTGCTGTTACCATGTCAGCTAAGCCTTGAGATGCTATATGTATTTGATGCTTACCCGACCTCAACATAGTGCTCTGTACCAGCTAATTCATCGTCACTTTTGCCCGAACCGCTCTCATCGTCGGTTTCTTGTGTAGGACCATCTTCCTCCGGATCAAAATCTGATTTGCGTTAGAACAACTTCGTACAGAAGATTCACAGCTTTTGGAAGCAATACCTTTTACTTTTGGATCGTTCAATTCAGCAAATTGCTGAGCTCTGCTTGATTTCCCCATCTTACAGCTTGGTTTTCTCCGAAGAATGTTGACTTGAAGAAGGCTTTCTTGAGAAATTATTTTGATACCCCACTTACAGGCCCATAAATATGCACGCTAGCGGCCGCCTTCTATTTAAGCTCCAAGCTCCTGTAATTGAAACCCAGCTCGTACTTTCATAACTATGAAGACTAGATTATTTTCCACTTTACGCTGTTTACAGCATGAGAATCCGCTGGTTAGTAGCGCAGTCTATGTGTAGTCAATATCTGAAAAATGATATATTGATTTTTAATACAGGGACTGCCACGAGCAGGGACTATTCCACGAATGCAGCGTGGGCTTCCAGAACGACGGAAGATCCAAGGTGTCAAGAAAGTAATTGCAGTATCGTCTGCTAAGGGTGGTGTCGGAAAATCTACAATTGCAGGTTCGCACAAATTTTCAGACTTAGCCCACCTTTCTAAAGACCCATAGTCAATCTTGCCCTGGCTTACGCCCGCTCTGGTCTTCGAAGTGGCATACTTGATACTGATATATTTGGTCCTTCTGTACCGACACTTTTAAATCTCTCAGGAGAGCCTCGCCTATCCTCAAGTCTGTCGATACTTTCTGGATAAATTGACAAGTCTAACAGCTTCAGATAATCAACTAATACCATTATCGAATTATGGTATAAAATCTATGTCTATGGGATATCTCGTCGGAGACGCGGCGCCTGTCGTATGGCGTGGATTGATGGTGATGAAAGCTTTACAGCAGTTGTTACATGAAGTTGATTGGGGTGGATTGGATGTTCTAGTGTTAGACCTACCGCCTGGAACCGGAGACACACAATTGACAATCACACAACAGATAGAACTTGATGGTAAGAATATGATCTCCTTCTGAGTATACAATACTTATAAGAATCACAACATAGGTGCGGTAATCATATCGACACCGCAGGATATTGCTCTCAAAGATGCAGTCAAAGGTATTAATATGTTCAGAAAGATGAACATACCAATTCTTGGAATGGTACAGAACATGTCACTCTTCATATGTCCGCATTGCCAAAACAGTACGCACGTATTTGGGTCACGCTCAGGAGTAACACATGCATGCGAGGAATATGGTATTGGGTTTCTCGGAGATATACCATTACATGCAAGCATCTGTGAAGATGCTGACAGAGGCAAGCCAACTGTGGTGGCTGAACCCGACAGCAACAGGGCGAAAGCCTTCATGGCAGTCGCTCATCAAGTTGGAGAGAAGATCGGGCTTTATAAGGATCTTTGAAAGAGGGAGATACGGACAATAGAGTTGTAGAGTAGAGACATCTAACTTAACCCGACTTGAAATAATGAGGGAGTAAGTGAAAGCCTAGGCGATGGTACCATGGTGATCCACGTCAGAATTAAACGCCATACACACCTACTACGCCACAAATTTGCGTAGTTTGTAGCCCATGATAATCAATTATCGGTGTCGCGTGTTTGCTCATGTGGCGCGGAAATCTGTTAAATAACAAACTCAGCAAAAGTTCCACAAATAAAGTCAGACCAGACCCGAAGGAGTTCATTCCTTCCTATCTACACATCCATAATTCTAGTTTGAATGATAAGCTCATGTTAGCCTCCATTACAAATCAATTGAAGAGGGCACCGTCAAAGAAAACTCCATGCTCAGCGCCTGATACTTGCAGAGTAAGCCTTTCCCAAACCAACGAACAAATCCATCCGTGGCTAATAGCCTTCATCATCACCATTCGTTTGATAGATGTGGCGACTACGTTTCTCGTCCTTTCGCATAGTCTGACCGGAGCCAGTAAAACCAACTATTGAGAGTTAGATTCGTTCTAACGCGGAGAAGGAATTCTTACCTCTTCCGTGAACACCTTCAGGTGTGCGGAACATGCTCTCCTTCTTTGCCGTCTTTCCAAACTTTCCCTTCGCCGCAAAGTCCTGCCACTTGCTTTTACCAGCCTCCAATTCTTTGTTTGCTTTGATCTTTTTGGGGACCTTAGCAGGCCTGACAGGACCATCACTAACCTTACTTGGCTCACGCTTTGTCTGGTTCGCAAGTTCTGGTTTTATATCTGCGGCCACAGATATAATGTTTGCGTTAACAGGAGCTTTCGGTGTAGAAGACGTTACTGGTGTTCCATCAGCCTTGCGCTTATTTGGATTGATAATGGGTTTGATGTCTTTAGAGCGAAGGGTTTCGGTAGCGTCATAACTTTTGAATTTGACAATATAAACAGGTGCGGTAGAGGAACCAGTGATAGAGGTAATCCGTGCTGGATAGAATCCTTTGTCACCTGAGTGCCACTTTGCTAAGACAGTATCGTTGACTGCAAAGGTTATTTGAGTATCTGCTTCTTCAGCTGGGGTATCTGCAGCCTTTTTAAATGCGGGGTGATTCTCTCTCGACCATTTCTCCTTTGCTGGTGGATCTGCTGTCTTCTTCGGGGCAGCTGCTGGTACTGATGACGGCTTCAGTTGTGCGATCTCAAATTCGGTGAGGGATATTGCTTCTTCAAGTTCAGTCTTCAATTCCTGAAGCTCTGCATTCTCCGGATCTGCTTGCAACCCCAGCTGAACTGTCTCCAACTAGAAAAGTATTAAGCAATCGAAACATACGTCAGGAGAGGGGAGAACAAACCTGTAGCTTAAACTCATTCACAGATTCTTGATACGCAGCGATTTCGGCGCTCATTTTGTCGAGGTACGCCCAAGAGGCAGAGGCAGTGTCTTTTTCTAGGATGCTCGCAATGTATGTTAAAACTGGTTCACTTGTACTTGGACTGTGATCTAATTAATTGTGAACAAAACATCAAGTTCAGTATCATTAAGTAGTTACGTCGTACAGAGATGTGATGGGGTTGTTCAGTCCCCACAAGAACTACATGTAAGCTAATCACGTGTAGCCTTGTGCCCTGACGCACTAGTCGAGCTCAAAGCGTGTTTGGCCTGGCCATCTCTCCGCTTTCTTCCCAAAGACCATATCTCACTCCAGTCTTTCACAGCCAACTCCAAGATGCAGGGCTTCAATATGGGGCGCTATGTCCCCCCGGACCAAGAGGGTGTCATGAGCGGAAACCAGCTTCATGGGAAGCATGCATTAGGTGCTCGAGCGAACAAAATCTCTCAGGGTATCTTAACTGTACGCTTCGAAATGCCATATCCTATATGGTGCACACACTGCCCAAAGCCCACAATTATAGGCCAAGGGGTACGGTTTAATGCCGAAAAGAAAAAGGTTGGGAACTATTATTCTTCGCCAATATACAGCTTTCGAATGAAACATGTAGCTTGTGGGGGTTGGATTGAGATTCGAACTGATCCAAAAAATACAGCATACGTGGTCACGGAAGGTGCACGAAAACGTGATACCGGGGAAGATAAAGTTGAGGAGGGTGATGTCAAGATATTGACGGTAGAAGAGAGGGAAGCACTGCGAGATAATACCTTCGCGGCTCTTGAGGGTAAAGTCGAGGATAAGCAGAGGCTTGATTATAGCAAAAAGAGACTGGCCGAGCTTGAAGATTTATCGGATAAGCAGTGGGAGGATCCGTATGCACAGAATCAGCGGTTGCGAAAAGCCTTCAGGATAGGAAGGCATACAAGAGAAAGGGATGCTGTCGTGACAGCTGCGCTGCAAGACAGGATGTGCCTTGGGCTGGAGATTTTACCTGCAAACCATGATGACGAGCGAAAGGCAAAGTTGATTGACTTTGGGGAGCCAGATGCTGCCAAAGCTTTAACAAAGGCGGTGTCCAAACCGTTATTTCCGAACAGTGAACATGCTTCGAGTGCAAAGGATGATAAGACGAAAGGATCCAAGAGGCGACTAGCAGAAAACCTAGCCAAGAAAAAGGTAGCAGATGCTGTTGCGGATATTAGGGGCAATACTAGGGCAAGCATTGATCCTTTCCTTATAACTACACGGAAGCCCCCCCAAAAGCCAGCTTTAGTCGGTATGAAGAGAAAGAGGGCAGCTCTGGAAGCTGCTCCAGTAACCTCAACTACATCCGCTTTGGTGGATTACGATTCTGAATGAATTGTTGACTGTTGAATTACGTTTTATGATTGCATTCAAATTAGTATCTCAGGCGTTTACTAGAGCGGAATATACCCAAGCATGGCTAGGCGCAATAGACTATAGAGACAACAGACTGTCATTATTAATTGTATAATATTATCGGACCGCAAAACAATATGTACAGTATGTTTATAATTTAGACAAGCTTGGTTTGATTAGGGTGAAGTATTTCATGTTATCAAAACACCTGGATGAGTTGGTATAAGAGTCGAGAGTGGAAGTGAGTTTCTGCCCCTACCTGCTGCAAGAGCTTAATAAGACAATTAAATCAGTCACCCCTTTTGAGTTGCTGGCTGTCCGTTTTTCCGTAGTCCTTTAACGCCGACCATGCTTTGAATGCTTTTCACCAGACGCTTTGTTAAGTTACCGAGATATCATCACCTCAGTCGTTCTCACAATTCCCCTATTCCTTTCTCGTTCGTGGGCTTGTCGTTCCATATCCTTTAGATGAGCAGCAAGATGCCTTTGTGGTAGTATGTTCTCCTCGCTCCCAGTATCATGCTCTCGAATGCTCGCTTCGAGTCTTGACATCGGACCACTGCTTGCAGAACTTCCCTGCCTGCGCAGCGTTCGTTCGAATTCCTTATCATCACTTGGTCTTATTCCTCCCACGACACTAACCCCATAGGCTCCTCCGTGCTTGCTTAAGGTAGACCGAGATGGCAGTGAGCTCAGCTTCACATCATCGTCATCGTGGATGTAGTAATGCCCGGTCGCCCGAGTCCCGCCTGTTCTCCGAGCAGATGATCTTAGCTTTGCCGTGTCAATTAGGAACGCGAATATTGGACGTAAAGCTGGTAGGCATGCTGCCAGAATGCCGGTGTTTATTTCAATCCTAAAAAAGATATTTGCATTAGTGTTGTCGGGTCGAGGCAAGAATCAAACATACACGTTCCATATTTGAAAAGAGTTCTCGCTGCATTCTAGTTAGAAGTAATAAACAGGAAATTTTTGATACGTCTTACAAAAGGATATCAACGGTTTCAAAGTACGAAACTAGGAGAACTTCTTTAACTATTGCGGCAGCGCATGCACTATTTCTCTTAGTATTGTTACTTGACGACGGATGATATCCTTACAAGTATCCCAGGCTCAAGATACACACAAGAGATATTTTGGTTCGAGTGTTGATTTGTAGCGGTAAGATAATTGGGATTGGAAGACTTGCAAACACAAAGTCCGTGAGCATATTTATAGCTAGACATTTGTCAGGAAAAGTGGTTTGGGAAGAGAGCTAGCTGGCTTACCGCCATTCATTAGACCGATATTTCTGTATGTATTCGTTGAGTAACAGCTCGTCTTCGGATTCATCCTCACCATCATGTTCCAAGCGCCATTTACAGGGAGGCATTGGAAAATTAAAGTTCCCAAACATGCTGCGGTGAAAACAAATAGGAACGCAATCCAAGCAATAATAAATCGCTACAGTGGGTTAACATATACATCGGACAGGCAATTTTGTGATAAACGTACTTTATACCACCTTCCCTGGACAAGCCTCAATAGAAAGAAACCAACTGACAACTTGACACTGGAATTTCCAAGGACAATGACCCAAGAATGGAAATAAGACCAATGCAATATTTCCTGAAGGTTGAAGAATTGATGAGGGTTTCCATAGTGTTCGCCAACACCTAATCTGACTTCCTTGATTGTAAAGGCGAGTACCGATGCCGTACATGCCATTGATAATATCAAAATGTAGTCATCAATCCCAACCTTCTTCAGCATAAAGACTCTAACATATAACCTAGCAAGCACCGCCGCACAGGCGAACCCGGTGAAAAATGCAGTGATGGTGATAATGAAGCTTCCTCTGGACTCCAAAGAAACTGGGGGCAGGTTCGGCATTCCTGGAGGCTGTGCTCCAAATTCTTGCCTTGCTAAAAACATTGTAACTAATATCCCGGGGGTTTTCCAATTTAAATTTCAACGTTGAGTCCGTTATCTGTGTTCCCTTTGAAGATGTATAATGTACGATTTCTCAATTGACAAATTCGACAGGTAAGTTACAAATTCTTCATCTTGACTGAGGTATTCTTAAACCGGATGAAGAGTCCAGATGTGTGGATAGAGTAGCATCGCATCATATAAATGTCCGAGATTATGCTCAGATCCACGGCAGGCTCTCAGAGGATGTCGCACAGGGAGGCCCATGCCGTTTAGACACAGACTTTACCAAAGAAAAACTTTTGTTTCCATGTCTCGTGCCAAATAGCTCGAGCCTCTCATAGCTGGTGGGGTAAATGCACCTCAAGTTCTTTGACAGCTTGTGCAAGCCTATTTTACATTGCCAGGTCGGAGCGTAGCAAAAAAGACCATCCGGCTCAAGATCTTTTGGCAAAGATGACACAGGCTGTTTACTCCTGAGTCTCTGATTTGCTTCGAAAGAGCTTGGGAAAGTGGGTTGTTGGAATCGAAGCTTCATGTAATGTTCTAGTTAATAAGGTATATGTTATGATTCGCCTATTTCAATATCCTTTTATATTAGGTGCGTACCGTACCGTTGTATAACCGGGATCGACCACATCAGACTCGATAAACGCATAGCACCTCACTCCTACAGTATAGCACCTCCGTTACACGGAATGGCAGATTCATACATTGTAGAAGATGAGCCTGGATAGTCCCGAGAGTTTCCACTAATGCGAATTACGTAGCCCAAACAAGAACTAATATCTGGAAGAGTCAAAACCGTTCTCGGTCACGTAAGCAACTCTCGAACACCACAGCAGCTACTATCACTTCTTTCCAGCCATATAGTTACTCAGTGACTTTTGCCATACCCAGCTTGATGGATTGACTTGTGGATCAAGAACATGATCGCTCTAAGGATCAGTAAAAAGGAACGAAGGTACAAAGCTTATTCCAGAATCAAAGCGCGGATGAGACGCTTCCCCGCAATCCTGACCTCGCTTAGCCATTATTTGGATGGGGAACCCATGTAGCAGCATATTCGTTAGCGATGTCAATACTCTCGGAATGAGCTTCAAAATTTGTGACTCGCACCGCCGGAGGGCTTCTATTAGCAAGCCTCTCGCTACTGCGATATGTGAATTCCACACTGAAAGTCGTCTACAGTTCTTCTTGCTTAGTGTGTATCGAAAGATTCAACTCAAACTCTGGCTTAATTTAAGATGCGCGAACGCTTATAGTTAACGGCATTGTTTGAGGTCACATCCGAGCTGAGTCTCGAGGAAGCTCATTTACCAACCTTTACCAGACTTCAGTAGAAATTACTCTGTCACAGCCAATGCCGGGCGCTACAGTGATTTTTAGCCGATGGGGATAAGTCCCCATATGGCATTAACCGATGCACGTACAAGAGGATGTATTAAGGGAATCGGTCGTTGGTTACCATACATTTATAATAGCCCCTGGGTGTTAGAGGGCCTATCATTGGCCCTGAGATACGTGTTCGCCTGACTAGTTTGAACAAATATGTGATGTTGACGTCGGCATTGTAAAATTTGAGATGCAGTCAATGACATTGTTAGACTCGAACTGGATGTAGGTAAAGGAGCTTTATGCTTCTCAAATTCGGATGTCTGTTCTTGTATTTTTTGGATATATCATAGAAAGTAATCTCAGTTTAACTAAACAAAACAATAAATCTTATCTGGCGATAGATACCACGAACCGACTGCCCCATGCCATTTATCCCCGTGTTTACTTTGCATTGTGTCAAGGTTTTATGAGACGGGTGCTAGCTCCAACCGTGAAAAGAGCGATAGGTGATTCGTAGAACTTTCCTATAGTGTCGGTAATATTTCCCGTTGCTAGCAAGTCCAAAGTTAACCTGGAAGATAACGCCACCACGCCGTTCTTAGAAATGTTGTGCCCTCGCTGTTGGAACAGCCCAATATATTGGAGACGTTTTCGATATGGGCCAATGGAAGCAATATCTTTCATGCCTTTAATGTCTCCTACAGCTATTTCGAGGTAGCCGAGGTGGATTTAGAACAGATCTTGAGAGGTTTTTCCGAGAGTGGGTACAAGCTGATCTGTTCAAATACTGGGACTTCCGTCTCTCGTTTTTTTTGAATCACTCCTACAGCCTCGTGGCTTTAGTTTCATATTAATTTTAAACAGCAGGTCATAAGCCACATACACATCGGGGGTTTACTATCACCCACCTGTTGTACAGCCGCCCGTTCATTTACATTGACTGCTTGTGTCACCTGCAAGATGACACCAATCCGGGTAATGATATTGAATTGTTTACTTCTTGCTATTGGGTCTACGAACGCCACTGGCACACTACTTGGTTGGAAAAAGGGCTGGTTGCCTGCCGATACTTCGAGAACAGACCGCTTAGCAGCTGACAGTCTTTTCAAACTTTCGACTTCCCAGGTACTACACAGTACTCAATCCAATTGCACCTTGGCTAATACTGCGGTGCGGCGGGAATGGTAAGCTACAGGAATTGCTCTAGTTGTAAAATTTATTGAGAACTGACCAGAACTAGGACTACCTTGTTACCAATAGAGAGGAAAGCTTATACAGATGCAGTATTGTGTCTGATGAAGAAGCCGTCACGGCTTGCAACATCAGATCCAGCCTCAGCACCTGGAGCAAAGAGCCGGTAACACCTTACCGGACCCACAGTGATAAAAAGTGCTGATGATTCCAAGTTATGACGACTTTGTGGCGGTTCACATCAATAATACCTTCTCGATTCACGCTACAGTATGTATCGTACTTCCACTATAATTTCTTTACTGATCGAACGTAGGCGAATTTCTTGTCGTAAGTGTTACACAGAATCAGAAAAGAATTTGATGAGCGGCATCTTTGATTTCGTCGACCTTGACTGCCTTAGTTAGATCAATCATATGAATTAAAAGTCACTAACATATAATTAAGATGGCATCGACTCTTCACTTGGACATACGAAAAAGCACTCCGTGAGGAGTGCGGTTATAAGGGTTTTCAACCAGTAAGTTAGACTCGTAATAACCTCAATGTAAATTTTCGCTAATCATACTTAGTATTGGGTGAGTTTGAGTCCGTTAAGCAAGGTTTAGGCAGGACGAATAGGAATAACTCTGAGATAAGGCTAACTTTAATATGCATAGAACTGGGGAAAATCTGCCGTATAAACATCCCAATCTGCAGTGAGATTTTAAATCTAATGGGTCTTTTAGTTCGATCCTATCAATTCTCCTATGTTTGATGGCAGTCCTTATAGCATGAGCGGGAACGGAATATACAAAAAACACGGATGCACGAATGCAACCTTCACTCAGTTCAGCTGCATTCCCCCTGGAGCCGGAGGTGGCTGCGTTCAAAGTGGACCTTTTAAGAAGTAAGAGTACTTGAAGACAATGTGTCACTGGGAGATGGCTGATTTTATTAGTTACGTTGTTGATATAGCACCTGTCTTTCCAAGTTTGGACGAACCAGACATCAACAGTAGCCTACCACTTCTTTCGTACAACCCACGATGTTTGAAACGCGATATTAGTGTTTGGACTTCTAGCAAATGGACAAGAGATATAGATTCGTACGATCTAATCGTCCAGAATCCGGAGATATACTGGTTTCAGACTATAATGCAAGGAAATGGGTTTGTTGACGGGTTCCTTGGAGTTCACAGCGGAGGTTTGCCAATTCTCTGAAACTCGAGATATGCATAATTTACTGATGTTTTCGAACAGGACATTATACAATTGGTGGTGACCCCGGAGGAGATTTCTTTGCCTCGCCTGGTGATCCCGCATTTTTTCTACATCATGCCCAGATTGATCGCATCTGGTGGATATGGCAGAATCAAGACCTCAAAAATCGCCAAAATGCAATAAGCGCTACTGTCACTGTCTCGAACTTACCACCCAGTAGGAACGGTACTCTTGACGATTGGCTAGAAATGGGTATACTCGGTACTGGGAACTTGATTCGGAATGCGATGAGTACCACTAAGGGGCCCTTTTGCTACATCTATATATAGGTTGGGATAGAGAGAAGTCTAATAACTTGCAAAAGGCTCTGCGTAATATCACTTGAATTGTAAAGATATATAGTTTAGAAAGCACTTTCCAAGTAACGACTCTTTGCAGTTGATACCAAAGTTATTTATATAAAAGTCTCAGAGCCATTGCAATTAGAGATTGGGCTTCAAGCTGACAAAATCACGAGTGTATGTGAAGTTGTGATTATCGTCAGGCCCCAGCCTATATAAAAAAGATATGAATTGACTTGTAGCTAGATGGGAAACAAGCCTAGGGTGTCTACAACGTTGCAAGTCCTGTCTGACCAAAGTAGGTCCGCCCCGCCCCCTTTATTTTCGCCTAACATATAAACCTTGGCAAAACTGCCCCGCGTCGGAACAACTCTTTTCCTTGAATACCTTTGCTTGTATTCCGTCATCGCAGAGAAGTCGGATCAAGCTAAGATATATGTCACCAAGCACAAACACAAAGAACGCGCCCAGTCGAATTACTAATTTTTGGATCTTCATTCTTTCTCTCTGCATCGCAACGCTGGCAGCTTACATAGTGAAAGCCCTACCTCGCCTTGCTCTCATATCCAGCCACATCCCCGCATCAAGACCCCTCTTCACAACCACTACGAAAATGTCTAATTACAGCAAAGAACTAGAAGTGGCACAGCTTGCTGTCCAGCGAGCTGCAATTCTTACCAAAAAGGTTTTCCACGAAAAAACTAAAGGAACGCTCTCTAAAGACGATTCATCACCCGTTACCATTGGTGATTTTGGTGCGCAAGCTCTGATAATCGCAGCTATCAAATCGAACTTTCCGAATGATGAGGTTGTCGGAGAAGAAGAAGCAAGTTCTTTACGAGACAACACAAACTTAAGAGATCAGATATGGGAGCTTGTGAAGGGAACTACATTATCAGATTCAGCAGCAGAAAAGATTTTAGGGGGTCCAATTGCAAGCGTAGATGCGATGCTAGATGCCATTGATGCTGGAAACAGTGCTGGCGGAAGCAAAGGAAGAATATGGGCATTGGATCCTATCGATGGTACCAAAGGATTCCTTCGAGGCGGTCAATACGCTGTGTGTTTGGCTCTGATGGTTGATGGGGATGTAAAAGTTGGAGTACTCGGCTGTCCCAACTTGCCAGTGGACGATTCTGCAGCACTTACTTCCGAGTCGGGTAAAGATCAGACAGATTCTGAAGGAAACGGCGTTCTCTTCTCAGCTGTGGCCGGCCAAGGTGCGACGAGTCGACCACTGAGCGCTGCCGGGCTTGGTGATGGCAAGGCCATACAGATGAAGCCAGTGAATGATATCACACAGGCGACGTTCTGCGAGAGCGTGGAAGCAGGGCATTCTTCACACGGAGACCAGTTTGCAATTGCCTCGAAACTTGGTGTCACCAAACCCAGCGTGAGAATGGACTCTCAAGCCAAGTATGGTTCGATTGCTCGAGGAGCTGGAGATATCTATTTACGACTACCCACAAGTGCCACTTACCAGGAGAAGATCTGGGATCATGCTGCAGGAGATCTGATTGTAAGAGAAGCGGGCGGACAAGTGACAGACTCTGTAGGAAGGAGGTTAGACTTTAGCAAAGGGAGAACACTGGCAGAAAATAAAGGCGTTGTAGCAGCGCCTGCGGCAATTCACAGCCATGTCCTTGATGTAGTCAAGGAAGTTTTGCAGGCAAAGAAATAGACTGGAAGAATATATGTCTACCTGCAATGAACAATAATAAAAATGAATAAATCTCCAACTCACCTCCCCTAAGCTCTCTGCGCTGATTTGTTGACGTTGCTGTCAGGAAAGTGGGTACCCATCTACTTCTTCCTAAAACCAGATTGAAACCACCACTCCAACTTCTGCTATATCGTATCCCTTCTACCCTAATGTTGATAGCGGCTCTTACCGTCTCAAATTTACAACTGGCAAGTACACAAAGTAGTAGCTATGTAAACATACCTACATTTCAGCCTATAGCGAGATACACCGGTCTGTAGTATATTGTAATTGCCTTTAACAGAGTATCCGTAAGATGAAGATGGTACGTCGAATGACCAAGCTCCAATACGCTTGTTAAGTCGTCCCTAGGAATCAAGCACCTCCAAACCCTGACATCTTTGACCATCTTTATCGTGCCACTTCGACATCTTACCAGTCTCACTAGTAAGCATTCTGAAAAGTAGTGATAGGTCACAAATCTAAACCTACACCACATTAATAACAACCCACTGTTTGAGCGAATCTAGCCACGTGGCATGGCATACGTTCAGGTACTTCTGTAGATCTAATGGCACAGCCAGAATCATTGGACAAATCGCTTTATCGAGGCGTGATGATCTAAAGTAACAACTTCGTATAAGCTGCACTGCGAGTAAGTCAATTCTGTCGGAGCTGTTAGTCTGACTTCTCGGGGCGAGTCTAATGCTGCTTACGGCAATAAGTCGGATGGAGTGGAATTCCGAACACGCTTTTGCTGTCAGACAGTGACGCGCGTGGAGAGGAACGCTGGATAGAAACCGGGGACATGTCAGCTCATAACGAGGGCTTCCCGTGTACTTGAAACTTAAGAGTGTTGCCGAAGAAGATGCCTTCGTCCGAGTTGAGCTAGGTGGGAGCATGTTCTGCTGATCGTGATTCGATACTCGAAAAGAAAGCTGAACTCCCCTTCCTCCCTGTACCACCAAATGTGATCCTTCATGAAAATCAGAGCCAGCCACCTTTTCATAATGGCTGCAGCGTATGTTGGCAAGGCTGAATAGTCCATCGCCCTATACCAAAAATACGCCATTCTATTTTGATCCCAGAGTCCTATCCGCAATCCAAAACATGATGGGAGGCACAAAGGCATGACGGTGACGCAACTTCCCCACGATCTACCCGTCTGGCGTTCAGAACCAAGGAGCCTGGTGAGAGAGGGCAAAAGCTTGTTCAAAGCAAGACATCGGGGCGCAAGTTAACCCGACGAGTTACTATTTCCGATCTAGCGCAGGGTGGTTTAGCGAGAAGTGGGGCTTGCCCCTTAAAGTTTAGCGATCGGCCCCTTTTTCTCCAGCGCGCTGTCTGAACAACCTGTATCTTGGCTAGCCTCTGCACGTGTGTGGAGGTTACGTTTGGCGAATCTTTCGATACTGGCTGAAATTGGAGACATTAAAGTGGAGCGGGTACTTGATGTACCGCGGGTTAGAGTGAAGGACTTAGCATCGAAGGATTGATGCACCTACGTCGAGGTGCTCGTCTGTTGTTACTATGAGAGGTAAAAAGCGCAACGACACCGTGGTAGATCGCAGCATCTCTGTACGAGGATGGAGAGAAATATGCTACTCTGCATGGTATATGCTTGAAAGACTTGACGATCAATGCTATATCCTTTCTCACAGGGATAGATGTCATTCTGTTATGAGAGTTTGAATAGGAAACTTGGATGGATATTCAAAGGGAAAGCGCCTTGTATGAGGGTGATAAAAAAGTATAAGAGCTGACAGGTTCTGTCTTCTCTTTTGCTTTCATGACCATCAAGAAGAACCTCATCTCAAACCAGATAAACACATTCTCACACCCAAAACATGAAGCTCATCCTCTTCACTCTCCTCGCCACGCTCTGCCTCTTCACCCAAGCACAGGTGACTTGGTATGCCGCCGAGCGCAATGTCACTTGTACTGGCAACACCGACGGAAGCATCAGCTGCGACCCAGGACGTATCGGCGACGCACCTGAGGTACAGCCCTATTAGCTCAAAACCCCCCATCATATACTCTTAGGAAAGAAAACCATCACTAACTCCCATCTCTAGGTCGACCTAGAAGCCGCCAAAGGCGAATTCACACCCGCGATCCGAGGCCGCACGCCTCTCGATCTCGAGAAGCGCGTTACGTGTAACATCGACGGGGTCACGCAAGGCCTCGCCTGCTTCACGCACTGCTTTGCCATCAACTAGTAAGCCTCCTC